>ENA-ORRT01000020-ORRT01000020.1-human-gut-metagenome-genome-assembly--contig:-NODE-20-length-275754-cov-6.7579_pt1 | contig 275754 bp, 231 predicted proteins | sample MGYA00242181_ERZ509146 | MGnify/ENA primary metagenome ERZ509146 (study PRJEB26280, sample SAMEA2338624) | human gut metagenome | biome: human gut; feature: human-associated habitat; material: faeces...
ACTCAATTCTATCACTATATCTTTCCGCATTTCACTTTTTTGTAGTAACTTTGCAAGGATAATCGTCAAAGTGTGTGGAGATGTAAGTATTGTAAAACTTTTCTGTATGTTATCCGTCAGACCCAGGGCGGAGCGGTTCCGGAAGGGCAGGTGAGTTTTGTGCCGGGAGGAGATCATTGGGAATTCGGCTGGACTTACGAGGGTTCCCCTCAGGCCGTTGCTCCGTATGAGGATTCTACCCGCTTGACCGTCCCTTTGCTGGGAAACGGACTCTATACTTTTACTGCCCGAAAGGACGGGGTGAATACGGTTCAGGAACGGTTTTATGTGTTTTATGATTTTATGGATTTTAAAATTACCTTGACCGATGTACTGGATTGTGAATATATTACGATTCATATCGATTATCTTTATATTCCCGATTTTGCCGGTTTTCCCGGTGGAGAGAATGTGGATTACTGGGTCGATTGGGATGGCAAAGAACGGCAATTGTCTTCTATGAATGACTATCGGTATGAAGATCTAAGTCAGGCTGTCGCCGGCTGTGCCGAAGATGTGTCTTGCCGCATTAGGATCAAGGATCGTTTCGGATTCGTATGGGAAAGTAACGAAGTGACTTACGAATCGATGATCCCGGAGGCTGTCCCTGAACTGACTCTGGGAAATACGGTGGATGTGGTCGGGGAAGTCGGCGATGAAATGGGACAGGCGCCTTTAGAAGTAGAATTCGATGCTTTCGGTTCTAAAAATGCTTCTTCTTATGAATGGTATTTGTATAAAGATACGACCGATTTGGTCGGAATGGTCTTATCGCCCGAGGATAGCCTGATTGGAAATCAGATCCGGACGCCGGAAGATTTTGTTTATACTTACGAGCATTCCGGACGGTATAAGGTAATGCTCGTAGCCATCCATGGAAAAGGAAATTTTTGCCGGGATACTTCGGATATACAATATGTAAATGTCGTCGAATCTTTGCTGGATGTCCCGAATGTCTTTACACCCAATGGAGACGGTAAGAATGATATTTTTAAGGTGAAAGCCTTGTCCCTGGAATCTTTCCAAGGGGTGATTCTGAACCGTTGGGGACGTAAAATCTACGAATGGAACGATCCTTCGGAAGGCTGGGACGGACGTATCGGGGGTAAATATGCAAGCCCGGGAACTTATTTTTATGTGATTACTGCCAAAGGAAGAGAGAAGGTGAATCCTCCGAAATATGTTAAAAAAGGAGCTTTGTTGTTAGTCCGTTAAGGGAAATATTTTTGCAACTAAGTTTTTAGTTGAAACGTTTGTTTTATCGTTGAAATCTTTTTTTATTTGTGATGGAATATCAAAACTATTGAAATAAAGATATATTTCGTTCTTGGAATCCTGTTTTGTATTATAGGAAATTATGCTCAGGACATCGGTCGGCAAATTTTAGAAAGAGAGTTGGACCGGAATCATTACGATGAGGTTTTAAGAGGTGTCGATTCTTTATACCGGATAGAAGGTGAATCTTCCGATTTGCTTTTTTTGAAGGTAAAGCCAATGAAGGGATGTTGCGTTATAAGGCAACTTTCCGCTGTTATTCGGAGTGGTTGGAGCGGGATTCTTCCGATTGGGATACCCGGCTTGCTTTGGCGCGGGTAGCAGCCTTGGCGGGGCGGACGATGAAAGCGGTCGATATCTATGAACAATTGGCCGGAGAAGATTCTCTGGATTTTTTTGTCAATTATCAGCTGGCCCGTTTGTATCAGCAGATAGGTAAAACTGTTCGGGCGATCGGAATCTATGATCGTTTATATCAGACAGACACGACAAATGTCATTTTATTAAAACGGATCGGAGATTGTTACAACCGGATAGGCTGGAGTATGAATGCCGTAGATCATTATTTACGTGCTGTCTGTTTGGACCCGGAAGATGGAGAGACTGTCGTGAAGGCTGTCAATCTGATGATGGCGAATACAGTTTTGTTTCAGGCTTATAAAAAACTGACCGGGAAACAGCAGCAAGAGGTGATGGCTGCCATTCGGGATACCAACAGGGTGGCTGATTTATGCGAGAACAATTCCGGTCTGAAAGCTGTCTGCTTGAAGAAGTTCCCGGCAGCCTTCCAGCAGCCTTTGAAGAATCTGTTTGTTCATTTATGGGAAAATGCATTGCGTTCCCCAAAATTTAATGATCATTTTTCGACCGGGTTGGAAGATTTTATTGATAAATTTATTGCTGAAAATAAAAGTATTGAAGTATGTCCGTTTTGTGCTTTGGAAAGTTTTTATGATTTGCAGGGGCAATCCAGACGAGAAATAGGTCATTGGTTGTGTAAAGAACAATATCCCTATCTTGTGGTTAATTTTGATAATCTTGTACCGATTGGGCATGCTTGTACTCTGGTTAAACATCGATGTGTTTATTATCCTGAATATAGGTTACATTTAACTTTTAAACGAACCGGCACTAACAAATGATATTAAAAAAGGGGATTAGGAGTTAGTGATATAAACCCAATGGTCCCAAAGATGATGATTTAGTGGAAAGTTGGAAAAAACTTTTTAATATTCAACAAAGGTATGAGTCTGCAATTAATGATAAGGTATTCTGATGGCGACGGGGGGGGGACATCATCATGGACGGATTTGCCGCTTCCATCGGGAATGATGCGGAAAGGGCATACGCTTTTGTTTTTTTTGTGGGCGGGATACTGCTCCTTTTGGGGGGTACATTGCAGTATTATATCCGTAAGGAGCAGAAGCCTGTGCCCTTGTTCCTGGGGTATAGCTTGTTGTTGGTGTCGGTTGTAGGGTATATTCTATTGCCTTTGTCGAGTTTCTGGCTGTTGATTCCGCAGGCATTGATTATGATCGGGGGTACTTCGATGGGGGTAAAAGGCTATTAGCCCCCGAGGACGTGTCTTGCGGGCTATTTCCTTTTTGGCATGCGGAATGGAATTAACTTAAAGGGGGGAGGAAGTACTAAGTTGGTGCCATGAGAAAAATAGAAGAGGGAATCGTGCAAGTGTTGACAGAGACGGGAACCGCTTTTATTTGTTTAGCGGACGTGACGGAGTTAGCGCCGGAGTAGAACAGGGTATGCCCCGGGTATAACAGGTACTTTTTCATTGCGGATATAAGCGGGACAAAAATGACGTCCACGATGTGTGCTTGCTGTGCGGACATTCCGGTATTCCTGTGCCGGAGGAATACAGGGAATCGCAGGGGGGAGAGTACCGGGTAAGCGTCCGTTTGTGATAGGGTTCCCTCCGGATTGCCCGAAATACACATCACTGCGGGCTATCCGGAGATTAGCAATTTTGGAAAAGTGATTGTGCTCGGTTTGGTATAATTTTGTCCGCAGAGATGAAAAAGAAATTGACAACAGAAGAAGATTACAGGTTGCGGGTGGACCGGGTGTGTATGTATATCCGGGAGCACCTCGACAAGGAGATTGATATGCGTCGTCTTGCCGTCTTGTCGGCATTCTCGCCGTTTCATTTTCACCGCATTATGCGCGCTTATCTGAAAGAACCGATCGGAGCGTTCATTATACGCACAAGGGTGGAAACGGCGGCGAAGCTGTTGCGTTATACTGATCTTCCCGTCGCGGATATTGCCTACCGGGTGGGGTACGACACCCCGTCATCGCTGACCAAATCTTTCTGTAAACTTTTCGGTATCTCTCCTAAAATGTATCGTTTAACCAAAAATTATCAGATGATGACAACACAGGAACCGAAGGCCGAAGTGAAGCTCAGCCGTGCCAAAGTCGTGGAACAGGAACCTAAGACGGTTCTGTACATCAGTGCCACGGGAGATTATAAAAAGGTGGATTACAGTGCGATGTATATGCGGATGTGGGAGGAGATCAAGCGGCAGGGACTTTTCTCGGCAGGTATTGAACATTTGGCTTTATACCACGATAATCCCGAAATCACGGCCGAAGAAAACCTGAAATGCGATGTATGTATCCGCATTTGCAAACCTGCCGGACCCAACGGGGATATCGGCGTAAAAACCATCGGCGGCGGACGTTTCGTCGCGTTTACGTATATTGGTGAGTACTGTAAAATAGGGGCGGCCTATGATAAAATTTACGGGGAGTTACTGGCAAAAGGAGGTTTCGAGGCCCGGGGCAACTACTGTTTTGAAAAATATGTGAGCGATCCCCGCCGCACGGTTCCGGAAAAGCTGAAAACGGAGATTTATATTCCGATAGAATAAATTTGCAGGAACACGTCCGGGGAAGGGGTATAACATTATGGCAGGTATTCTCTTCTTAACTTATGCGCCGGGTATATAAGTCAAAATTAACCTGCCATTCACCGTTGTCGTTTACCGTAATATCCTGCCACTGCAAACTGTCGGTTTCGATTTTGGCAAAGATCCAATTTTTTCCTTTCGTCGGTGATGTTTGTCAAGGCTATTGGGTTGCCTTGCTTTCTTGCGTCAAACTGCATGATTTTTCTGTATAACACCAGGCAATATCCCAGGTACACGTACCGGGATTATAAGCCGGGTGGGTGTGACCGGGGATTGGCGGGAGGCTTGAGGCTATTCTATTGCAGGTATTCAATGGGCTATTGCCGGGTTTTATCCAGGGGAAACGATTGGTATCGGACTGTGTTGAAATCGATATTTTTCAGGTCGATGCAGCGGATGGTTGAGTTGTAGGTTGTTTTGTAATATATTTTGCGGTTTGTGAGGTCGATGGCCGAGGTCCACTGGGTGGCACTTGGAATGTCGGGGGATTTACCAACGGGATGTTCTATGCCGATGGGAATATCGGAATTATTGAGGATGTGGAAGCATTGGAGGACAGTTTCAAAGCCTGTAGGCTGTTGCTTTGTAAAAAACGATCCGGACAAAACGGGAAGGCGGAGTGACGTCTCCGGGCAGACCTAAAAATCCCGATCCTGCCCCAAAAGCAGTCAGCGTGAGGTTGCCTAGGGCGTGGGGGCTACTCCTCCCGAAAAAAGGTTTATGTAATTGTTTCGGTTGGTGAGCTGCCATCCGAATCCGGGGGAATTGGTCAATATTCCTACGGGGTTATCGTAAAAATGGGGGATGCCGTCTACAATTTCCAGTACTGCCTGTCTGTCGCTGGAGTCGCTTATGTGCCAGTGGACGGTGGAAGTGGAACCGGGCTTGTCCAGACCGATAATCCGGATGGAAGGAAGGGCTGTTTTAACTTCGTCGACAGAAGAAAATAGTGCAAGCACAGCTTACCAGTTGCAGATTGTTGACAGTGCGGTTGTTTTCTGTCAGGTCGTAGGCGGAGTAGGTTCCGTTCCGGGGGAAATAGAAAAGGCCCGCAGAAAGCCCTGCTTCATTGAGTCCTTCGGCTATGAATCCTTTTTTGTATGATGGCCTGGTCAGTCCGGCCACACCGTATTTCGTTTGGAAGGTAGCTCCGTTGAGTCCTGTCGGCGTATAAGTTTTAATTTGTCTGCCTCTGGGGATAAACACCGGCGCCCCGTACTTTATGGCAATTGGAAAAATGGCTGGAGAAAAAAGGAACCACAGGAAAAGGTACAATTGTACACTAAAAACAAAGGGTTCATAAAAGGTTCACACAACGAAGGCCGCTCTTTCGGACAGCCTTCCGTTTGATAACATTCATACCTGTTCGTTCCAACATCATCCGTTTATCATCCCACCTTGCTCCGTACCCTCCGGATCAGCAGCACCCCTTCCATCACCGTCACGCTCACATACGAATCCTCCACAATCCCGGCTTCCCTCATCCATTTCCCTTTCAACTGTAAAAAAGGAACTTCCTTTCTTCCTTCCTCAAGTAAACTTTGACCTTTAGGTCATGTACCTCCGGTGTCTCCGTCCTGATCTCCACGGCCACCTCGGCCACTGCCGGGCTGATCACCTTCCTCAATACATTTCTCCTTTCCGGCATTTCTGCCCTGTTTTCCCTTATATCAATCTTTGCCATAACTTTCTGTTTTTAGGGGGTGAATAACTAAGCCACTGCGTTTTTAGCCTTTATCATCATAATTTCCTCCAGCTCGCTGCTTATCTGCTCATAATAGTACAGCTTTTCCGAAATCAAATGGCCAAAACGATCCGATTTTTGCCGCCATTACCGTCCATTTTCCGATAGCCCAGCCAACCCGTTCTTTCTCCTCCTGGCTGCACCCGCCATGAATGATATAATAATGACAAGCCCTTTGAATTTCCGCCAGTCCGTCCACGAACATTCCAGCGTCCCCAACAGCGTTTCCATCATTCCCGTATCATCTTGCATAAAATCCAGCACATCCCTGTAATTTGAATAATTTTTTTTGCTCGCCAAAGCATGTTTCCCGGTTATTTTAAACAGCCTTGCCAATCGCTTCTGACTTTTCGTCAGTCGTTGCGGCCCCCTTGTTTTTCTCTGGTGTTAAAGCAACGGTACTCATAATTTTTGATATTTGGAGTGAGGGCGGAAATAAAAAGACGGTTCCGCCTTTCCCGTTGCTTAACAATCAGTAATAAAGACAGGATTAAGCAATTAGTAGAAACAATTTGTGCAGAACGTATTGATATCACAGTAAATTATGGAGATTGGTTTGCGATAGGTTGTATATTGGCAGGGATGTTTGAAGAGGAGGAAAAAAATTGTTTCATGCAATCGGACAATTTTATCCGGATTATAAGAGAGAGGAAAGCAATAATGAATATTTCAAATGTATGAAATATGGGCGTGATTATATTACTATAAGACGGAGAAGATATTTGATATAGCGAGAAAATATGGATTGGATTTCTGAATTATTAGGGAGATATAGCCTCATCCCCAGACTTCTTTGGAGTATGGCTAATTTATTGAATCCTTCAGTTTGCATGCAAATTGCATGTGTAAGAAAAAAGAAAAGCAGTTACAATTTCTTGTAACTGCTTGATTTTTAATGTGGTCCCACTTGTACCTCAAAATATCGATCTATCTAAATTTATCTCTACTTATTATGTGCTTAAAATCAATTTATTATATAAATATTGTATGTTTGAAATAAAATAAAGTTTTGCAAAATATAGAAAATGTTTTGCAAATGTTCTGCAAATCATTAAATTTGTAGAAAGTGCAAAACCTTTCACTCATGGCTACATTAAATTACTACATCAGGGTATCGAAAGGAAGTGAATATGCAACTATTCGCGCATACTTTTCCGCTCGTCGGGGAATAACCCGTTATGCTCAAACTCCCTACGTCATCCCCGTAAAAGCATGGGACGGCGAAAAGTCCACCATCAGTCAGAAAGCCAAATACGACAACACCTTCACTTTTCTGGTAGCCCAGCAGATCGTCAACAACTTAGACGAAATCGAGCGCCGTGTCTTTGCCAAATTCAATGCGGACAGCCAAAACTTCCCGAAAAAATGGTTACAGGACATCATCGACCAATACATTGACGAACAATCCCGGCCCCACGTCCAGCCGCCCAAGCCCGAAACATTAAACGAATACATTGCCCGTTACATTCAGGAAATGGAATCCGGCAAGCGTAAAGCCATCAAAAAAACAAAATACGGCCAATACGAAATAAACTACGCCAAAGGCACAATCAAAAACAAAACCTCCTTTCAGACCGAATTCAACAACTTCCAGAACCTCCGAGGCAAAAAATACGACTTCAACGACATAAACATGGAACTATACCGGGACTTTGTCGACTACTTCAACAACAAAGAATATTCCCCGAACACCACAGGTAAACACATCAAATCGTTAAAAGAAATCATGGCGGCCTCCCGTGAGGAGGGATTGCATACAAACTTCCAAACCTTACAAAAAGGCTTTAAAATCATGAGCTGCGAATCCGACACCATCTACCTCACCCATAAAGAAATCGAGGCCATCGAAAAACTTGACCTAAGTGCGCCTAAAGATGCCCAGCTTGATATATGTCGCGATGTCTTTCTGGTAGGAGTGGAGACACTTCAACGCTATTCCGACTACCATCGTATAGGCAAAGAAAACATAATCATCCTGCCCAATAAAACAAAAGCCGTAACCCTCCGTCAGCAGAAAACAAATGCAAAAGTCGTGATCCCCTGCACACCGCGTCTCGCCCGAATCTTGGCAAAATACAATAATGAACTCCCGCGAACATACAGCCAGATGGTAAACGACAACATCAAACTCATCTGTTTACGGGCAAAAATCACACAGAAAATAGAACACACCTCCATAAAAGGAGCTAAAAGAGTGACAGAAATTGTTCCTAAATATACCCTCGTCACCACACATACCGCTCGTCGTACAGGTGCTACACTCATGTATTTGGATGGGATGGACCTGCTTACAATAATGAAATTCACCGGCCATGAAACAGAAGCTGAATTTTTGAAATACATTCGTGTCACTGCCGAAGAAAATGCCATCCGCCTCAGCAAAATGAAATACTTTAATCAAACACACGGAAAAACAAAATAACAATAATTCCATTTTTGTAAACTTCTTCATAGCTTTACCTCCTAAAACCGTGCTATGAATTACCACACAAACCCTTATGCACGCCCTCATTCGGCGTGCATTGTTGTCCTGTACTCTCCGCAGGAGGTCCGCCAAACTCCTCAAAGCCGTTATGTGCAAAATCTTAACCTCCTAAATATCCAGCTTATGAAAACCCTCAACAAAACCCTCTACTTTGTAAAATTGGTCGCACTCCTATCCGCCAAACTCAACGACCTTGCAGCCACCAAAACCCCGGCAACCCTCTCTTTTGATTATTGTTTACGTTCCCTTTCCCTCTCCCAATTTCTCCACCACCTCCAAACCTGTTCCGCCGAAACCATCTCCGCCGAACTCATCGAGTTGTGTCTCACAACCACCCAGCTCTATCTTTTTTTTAAACTCGTCGATGGCCAGATCAAGCGTACCGCCGCCCAAATCGGAAACATTCGCCGCCAATGGACAACCAACGACTTCCACCTCTACCTGCCGCCCGACCAATACACCCAGCTCGACCGGATCATCACTCTCATAGCCGATACCTACACCTACGTCCTTCAAACCGTCGGCCAGCTCCGTCTCCTTTCTGGTATTCCCGACAGCCTTCCCGACCTGCCGCCGGCAAAACCCCATTTCAACCGTTACGCCCTCGATCCCTCCGAACCCGGACGCCTCCACGCCCTCCTGATCCGTCACCAGCTCATACCGGCAGCCACTTCGCCCGAAACCGTAGCATACGTTTTTTACGGCATCGGTTCCTCCGCCTCCTGGCAGCCCATTGTCTGGCTCCATACCGTCGCCGAACTTTCCTACTTTGTTGATATGTTTTTCGGAATATCCGACCAGCGCGACAAATGGCGCACCGCACACCTCTGCTTTTGCGACAAAAAGCGCCGCCGCTTCAACTACAATTCCCTCCGCGGAAAACAATACAACTACCTCTCAAACCGTAACTCCGAAACCCTCCGCATCATCGACCAGATAAGGCGTTCCCTCAAATAACATTGCAACCCATTGCAGCATATTGCACCTTTCGCTGCAATGGATTGTTATTCCTTTCCCTTCCATTCTTATATTCTTTTGTTCCACAACTTTAATACTCACAGTTATGGAACAATCAATCATCATCCCCGTTTCCCTCGACGACTTAAAACAAATCGTCACCGAGGCCGTCTCCGAAGCCGTCACCGGTTCCCTCGACCGTTTCATCCCCGACGAAAAACGCTACCTCACCCGCAAAGAGGTTGCCGGAAAATTCCACGTCTCCCTTTCCACCGTCCACGCATGGATCAACTCCGGTAAAATCCAGGCCGTGAAGATCGGCCGCCGCACCCTTTTCGACCTCTCCGAAGTCGAAAACGCCACCTCACCCAAATACAAACGCCTTCAACACTCCTGAGCCATGAACACCTACCGTTACAAACTCCAGCCCTACGACGACATGGCCTCCCGCTTCACCTGTCCGGCTTGCGGAGCAGCCCACCGTTTTGTCCGCTACATCGACACCCTCACCGGTCACTTCCTCAACGAAAAGGTAGGCCGTTGCGAGCGTACCGAATCCTGTGGTTACCACTACACTCCGCGCCAGTACTTCGACGACCTCCGTCGTCTCGGCATCACTCCGCCGCCTGTTTCCGCCGTTCCCTCGCCTCCGGAAGACAAACCCGTTACCTTTTCCACCATCCCCTCCGGACTGCTCACCGGCTCCGCGCTTGCCTCGCAGCCCGAACAAACCGCGCTCCTCCGTTTCCTCACCGGCCGGCTTCATCTCTCTGCCGATCAGCTCCGCCAGCTCATCGCCACCTACCGGCTCCAGTCCGCCACCTACGGCCGCATCGTTTTTCCCCAGATTGATGCCGCCGGCAACTGCCGTACCGCCAAAATCATGGCCTACAACCCCGCTACCGGCCACCGCATCAAGGAGCGCCCCGGCTCCTTCAACTGGCTCCACCGCATCCTTATCTCGCAGGGTAAACTCTCGCGCGACTTCCGCCTCCGCCAATGCCTTTTCGGGGAGCATCTTCTCCCGGCCCATCCGCTCAAACCCGTCGGGATCGTTGAGAGCGAAAAAACGGCCCTCATTTGCTCCCTTACATACCCCAAGCTCCTTTGGCTCGCCACTGGTAGCAAATACAACTTCACGCCCGACCGTTTCCTCCCGCTCTCCGGACGCATCATCAATGCCATACCCGACGCCGGATCATATCGTTTCTGGACCCTCAAAGCCAAAGCCGTCATCCGCCTCGTCCGTTGCCAGTTCCATGTCTCCGACTGCATCGAGCGTGCCGCCACTCTCGACGAACACCAGCGCGGTATCGACATTGCCGACCTCATCCTCGACAACCGTCCGCCACAATTCTTTTGATACCCCATAGCCGGAGGAGGGGAGAGCGCACTCCCTCCGGCAACCCGCGACACACAATTGGTTTATTTAATCATCCCACAACTCAAAAATCATGATCATCGTCCCCTCCATATCCATAAAGCCCCACGGCATCGCCATCTACGACCAATACCTCGAAACCCGTCCCCGTCGTGAAGATGATTTCCCCAAACCTTATCGCTGGCGCCGTCCCCGTCAAAACGATCCGGAGGGTATCGTCTCCTCCAAAGCGGCCCGTCGCATTCAGGCCGCTATCAAATGGCTCCTTTTCTTCTCCAAAACAAAACGGGCCTACAACCGCGACACCCGCCGCTGGGTAAAATTCCGCATATCCCTGATCACCGTTACCCTCAGCAGCCCCCAGCGTCATTCCGATCAGGTCATTAAATCCCGTCTCTTCAACCAGCTCCTCACCGAACTCCGCGAACAAAACAGCATGATCCACTACGTCTGGAGGGCCGAAAAACAGGAAAACGGGAACATCCATTTCCACCTCCTCACAAACATCTTCATCAATGCCGCCAAGCTCCGCGAAAAATGGAACCGCATCCAGAACAAACTCGGCTACGTCGATGCCTACACCGACCGCATGAGCGCCGAAATCCACACCTTCACCGACTACTACAACCGTTACATCAACCAAGCCGATTCCTCAACCCTCCGCCGTCGCTACATCGCCGGTCACGCTTCCGGCTGGCGCAATCCCAACAGTACCGACGTCCACAGCGTCCGCAAAGTCCGCGACCTTACCCGCTACCTCTGTAAATACCTTTGCAAAAACCTCCTCTCCGAATACAAAAACTACGAAGACATCCCGCCCCGTCTCCTCGTCCGCGGTAAACTTTGGGGACTGTCCCGCACCCTCAGCGCCCTCCGCAGCGTTACCGCTGCCGTCGATCGCTTTGTTTTTGATGATCTCGCCACCCTCTGCACCGAATTTGCCGGCCGGATCATCCGTCACGACTACTGCACCTTCGTCCCTGCCACCTTCCGCGACATCATCCGCCTCGGCTGCTCTGCCATATTGCACTGCATATATGAACGCCTCAAAGAAATCGGTGTCAACATCTTACAACTCACTTAAAAACCTCTGTCTATGAAACCACCACCGCCTCAATACTGCTTCTGCCGCCATTTCCGCCAAACCCCGGAAGTCACCTTTTGCAGCCTCCGTATGGCTCACTTGCGAATTACGCAACAAAATCAATCATATATTTCAAACTATTCAACAACATGAAAACAACGCTCTTACCAAAATATCAAATAAGTCAATGGACTTATCGCGAACACCGCCGCGCCTATGTGTGGGCGAAAGTCAAACCCCGTTCCAAACCCTGTAAACATTTCCGATCATGAAAAAACGCACCTACTACTGTGGCCGCTGCTTCCACTTCCTCATTGATCCCAACGTCCTCGACCGGGAGGTTGGCCGCTGCTACGGCCAGAAACAGCGCACCGTTTCAGCAAAACAAAAAGCCTGTAAAAACTATCGTCCCAAACCTTTAAACCCTTAACGCCATGCAAAACAACCTCAACACCCTCATTCTCGTCCGCGAAGAATTTTACACCGACCGGACCATCGGCTCCATACTCTACCGTAACCGGCTCTACGTCCGCACCCTCGAACCGCCATACTATCCGCCCGAAAACACCCTTCACAACACCGCCAATACCGCCGTCCCCTTTGCCGCCTACCGGCTCAAATTCCACGACAGCCCCCGTCATGGCCTCCAAAAACTCTACCTCTGTGACGTTCCACACCGTTCCGGCATCCTCATTCATGCCGGCAACACCCCCGCCGACACCCTCGGCTGCATCCTCACCGGCATCGGCTTCCGCAACGGCCGCCTCACCGAATCCCGCTCCGCCCTCCGTCAGATCGAAGCCCTTGCCCGAGGCATCCAGATTACCCACCGTGAAATCTTCCTGTACATCACCCGTTAATCCTGAATCCCATGAAAATATTAGTCAGTTACAGTGGAGGCAAAGACAGTCAGGCCTGCCTGATCAACGCCATAAAAGAATACGGAGCAGACAAAGTGACCGCCGTATTTTGTGATACCGGTTGGGAACATCCCGACACCTACACCCACATTCACCGGACAACCGAATCCCTCAACGTAAACCTCGTTACATTAAAATCAAAATTTGATTTCGTCTCCCTGGCAGTCTGGAAAAAGCGCTTCCCGTCACCAAACGCCCGTTTTTGCACCTCTGAATTAAAAATGAAACCGATGATTGACTACATTCTCAGCCTGAAAGAAAGTTGCATTATCATACAGGGAATACGGGCAGGGGAGAGTAACGCCAGAGCGAAAATGCTGCCTGAATGCATGTATTTCCAAACCTATTTCCAGCCAAACAAAAGAGGTAAAAAAGAATCCTACCGGGCCAAAGAAGTCCGCGAGTGGTGCCGGCGTTACGATGCTTCCGTGCTGCGCCCCATATTCACATGGACGGCCCGGCAAGTCATCGACTGCATACTCTCCGCTGGTCAAAAGCCTAATCCGCTCTACTACCGTGGTTTTACCCGCGTAGGTTGTTTCCCCTGCATCATGTGCCGCAAAATAGAAATACTCCGGCTGATGCGCGACAAGCCAATGGTCGAACGGCTCCTTCATGCAGAACAAATCCTGAAACAAAACAATTCCCGCGGCTCCACCTTTTTCCGTGCCGGCTATATCCCCGCGTGGGCTTGTTCCGACAGAAAAAGCCCCACCATTCAGGACGTATTCCGTTACGTTTCCGGCAAAAACGCCACCTTAGACCTCTTTGAACCCGAAGAAGGCTACAGTTGCATAAGCATGTTCCACGGATTATGCGAATAAAATCACCCCTAACCCCAACACCCATGCATTTCAAAAAACAATCCTCCCGAAACCTCCGCCGCCTCCAGCGCAAAGCCGCCCGTTTCCATGCCCGCATCCACATCCGCACCGGCCTCTACCACCTTATCCTCCCCGGATATTGCACCCTCTCATTCCGTTCCTTTACCGCCCTTTGGATTTTTATAGATCGTAATCTGTTCAAACTAAAAAGTTGTAGACAGACATGATGACATAAAAACTGACATTATGTTATACGTGGTTTGTCAATCTGACACTAATTTAAAGGATAGCTTTATTTTAATTAATTTGGTATAAAATTTGAAAAAGAAAAAGTAACCTATTGCGCAGGTTACTTTTTTTGATTTTCTCGATGGGAGAAATCAAACAGTTTGGACAACTGTTTTGGAAGTCACAAAAGTATACTTTTCTTTTTTAGAAAAAAATATTTTAACATTTTCCGAATCTTTCCCATCCGGCTTCTATTCTCCGGTAAGTAATGGTCAGTATTGATTTGGCTGAAGAACTCGAATCAAAAATAGAAAATCATCCATTAAAATAAAGGATGTAAAGGTATGTGTTAAAATAATTTAATCTAAAAATAAAATTTATGGAAAAACAATTTAAAGACTTTTGTGAAAATATCCGGCTAACCTCGCAACAGGAAACAGATGCCCAGACGAAGTATTCAGGTGTATGTAAAAAACTCCATGACCATTATTATGAAACTCAATACGATGGAGGCACAAAATTACTTTTTGGTTCCTATAAAACCAAGACTAATGTTAGGCCGCTTACAGCTGATCAGGATGTAGATGTCCTTTTCAAAATACCTAAAGAAACATATGACCGCTATAAAGCCTACGAGTCTAATGGGCCTGCTGCACTTTTGCAGGAAATTCGCAATATTTTGAAAGAAAAATATTCTACAACTGAAACCATTAAAGCATGGGGTAAAATTGTCTTAGTACAATTTGCAGATGGATGTCATAATGTAGAATTATTACCGGCCTATGAGCAGGAGAATAAAACATTCATAATCCCCAATTCTGAGAATGGCGGAAGTTGGGAAAATTTTGATCCTCGTGGACAAATTGATAAATTCTGTAATTCTAATGGAATCAGTGGCGGGCTGACTGCTGAATTATGTCGGATGCTCAAAACTTGGGTAAGAAATACGTCTTCCCTGTCTTATAAGTCTTATGATATTCAGAATGATGTAATTAATTTTCTTGGCTGGAATTATTCCAATGGTTCCACGTATTCCGAATATCCTTATGTTGTAAAAGATTTTTTTGATTATTTGAAATATCGGTGTTCTGAAGACAAAAAAAGTTGTGTAGAAACTGCTTATAGTCGCTCCGTAAAGGCAATAGAATATATGGACGATGATAAACCCAAAGAAGCCTCCGAAGAATGGCGTAAAATTTTTGGTAATGAATTTCCTAAAGTTTATTCTAATCCGGAGAAAAAAAACAGTAATGAATCATTTAGTAAGGTTTCATCACCATGGGCCCCATTCAACTGAATGCTTTTGAAATAAATTGGTTGGAAAATAATTACCCATTACTTCATTTTGATAAAAAGCGAAATAGAATACAAGGAACAATAGAATTTAATCTTTGTTATGAAGGAACCGGGAAAAGAATAAACGACCATTATCAAATAGAAATTGATTTGAACCATAGAGCAAATGGAGGGATTCTTCCTGTTGTAAGAGAAACGACAGGAAAAATTCTGAAAATAGCTCAAAGAAAAATGATGAATCCCATAGATCTCCATATAAATGAAAAAAATGGAGAATTGTGTCTGATCATACCTATGAAAGAAAGCGAGCGTTATCCACAGGGATTTTCTTTGATTGAATTTTTAGAACATTTAAAGCAACATCTTTATTGGGTTAGCTATCGAGACAGATATGATGTTGAGCCTTGGCAAGGACAGGGGCATGGCTATAATGGGATGATAGAGTTATATTTGGAAAATAAAGATAAATATGCTGGAAAGATAAAAAAACATATAGAAAAAGAGATGGACAGAAAAATTTCGAAGAAAGAATTTCATCGGATAATGAAATATCTGATTCATAAAAGTAAAATGTAATTACAATGGATACCAAATTATTAGCAACTGTAAGATTTTATTTTGCACAGTGTGTTTTTATGCATACAATCCATTATGCAGCAAAGGCAAGAGCAAAAAACCAACAGAAAAAGTGGAATAGAGTTACAATTTGGATTGCTGGCGTGACGTTTTTGTGTATAATACTTCAAATTTGTGGATTGGAGTTTACTTTAACGCCTTTCATACAGATAAGTTCTTATGTAGGATTATTAGCAACAGGAGGAAGTATGTTGTTGAGTATGGCACAAAAAGAGGACTATTGTAGTTTAATGTGTCAACACAAACATATTGCTGAAAATTATAAATCGCTTCGTGACCGTTATATGATGTTGATTATGGAGATAATGACAGATAAACATGAGAATAGTGTACTAAATAATAAGGCTCAAAATTTTTTAGATGAATACGATAGAATAGGAAGAAATGCTCCAGATACGACAGGTGATGATTATAACGAAACTCAAAAAATATTAGGACTATCCGGTCAAGGCGAAGCATTTACATGGTCAGATAATGAAATTGATCGTTTTCTCCCTTTGGAGCTAAGGCTAAATAAATAAGAGAATATAAAAACCGGATATTTCAAGATATTCGGTTTTTATTATTCCAGCAAAACACTAATTTTGCCTTATCACCAACTAATCCTTATCCCATGTCCGAAAACCAGAACCTCGAATACAAAGAAACATGGCGTGACGAATACCTCAAATGGATATGCGGCTTTGCCAATGCCGACGGTGGCAAGCTCTACATCGGTATCGACGACAGCGGACACGTCGTAGGAGTAGACAAAGCCAAAAAACTTTCCGAGGACATCCCAAACAAAATACAGGACACCCTCGGAATCATTGCCGACGTAAACCTCCTGACTGATCCCTCTACCCAAAACGAATACATCGAAATCGTCGTAGAACCTTATCCCTATCCCATAAACTACCGTGGCCAATACCATTACCGCTCCGGTAGCACCAAACAGGAACTCAAAGGACAGGCCCTTAACAAATTCATCATCGAGCGCACCGGCAAACGCTGGGACGGAATACCCGTTCCTCGTCTCTCCATTGCCGACCTTTCCGGCGAAGCCCTCCGCCGTTTTTGCCGGCAGGCTGCAAAAAGCAACCGGGTCGATGCCGAAGTCCTCAACGATTCCGTCGAACACCTCCTCCATGATCTCCACCTCATTGACGATACAACCGGCCTCTTAAAACGTGCTGCCGTCCTCCTTTTCCATCCCGATCCCGAAAAATACATCTCCGGAGCATACATAAAAATCGGCTTCTTCCGCACCACCGATGACGACCTTGCTTTTCAGGACGAAATACATGGCCCACTCATGCTCCAGGTCGACCGGGCCATTGACCTCCTGACAACCAAATACCTCACGTACGCCATCACCTACGAAGGATTTTCCCGTCAGGAAAAACCCACATTCCCGGCGTCGGCCCTGCGTGAAACCCTTCTCAATGCCATCGCCCACAAAGATTATGCCGATGCTGCGCCCATACAGATAAGCGTTTATCCTGATCACATTGTATTCTGGAACGCCGGACAGCTCCCCGATAATTGGACACTCGAAAACCTGCTCCAGAAACATCCCTCACGTCCCTATAATCCCGACATCGCCAACGCTCTATTCCGTAGTGGTGACATAGAAACATGGGGGAGAGGCTTCCGTAAAATCATACAGTCCACTCTCGAACAAAAACAGCTTCCGCCGCAAATTGATTACCATTCCGGCATTATGCTCACTTTCTATTCTGACATCCGTTCCCAGCTCTCTGCCGAAGGTTTGGATAACAATTCCATTAAAATCATTCAGTATGTTCTTCAAAATGGTACAATCACCAATGCCGAAGTACAAAAGTTACTTAAAATAAGTAAAGCCACTGCAACACGTTTACTTCAATCTTTAGAAGGTAAATTATGGCGTACGGGGACACGAGGGAAAGGAACTTCCTATACATTGAATAACATTTTATAGGGTTCATAATGGGCTCACAATGGGCTCACAAAATTACCCAATGATGGAGAGTCTAAATAGATGTATATTTATAATCTACTGAATGTCAGTGTATTGTTTTCAGTATGTAGATTTTCCAATTGGCTCACAATTGGCTCACAAAGGGTTCAGACAACGGAGGCCGCCCTTTCGAACAGCCTCCATTTGCTGATTCATTTCTCCCTGTTCTCATTATCTGGCAGCCTTTCGCAGCTAATCACCAGCACGCCGTCCAACACGACAATTCTGGCAAAATCTCCAACTTCAAACCCAGCCTCTTGCAGCCATACGCCGGCCAAAGAAATCGAGGGTAACTTCCGGTTAAATTTAGATTGGGGGGAACTCACGCACCTGATTTTTCGGGTGCTTACTTCATTTTTTTTGTGGGGTGTTAGATCAACGGTCCTCATAATTTTGATATTATAGAGTGAGGACGGAAATAAAAAACGGTTCCGCCTTTCCCGTTGATCAACACTCCAAGAGCTGTGGTCGCATTACACTTCCACACGGGGGTACGGAACCGAATATCAAATCAGCAGGCATAAAAAAAGCCCACCGAACAATAAGGCAGGATTCCCTGCTCTTGGAATATGTTGATCACCTCAAATATACAACTTTATTTAACTAAAGCAATGGGATAACATAAATATTTTGTACATTGTTTCCAGAATTAAAAAACTTTGAATATGAAAAACTATTCTATTACTGCCTTTATTAAAGCAATTGATAGTCAATATGCGGATGCTTTTATTAATAAGGGTGAAATATATTTGAATACTTTACAATGGTTTCGGTATTATGAAAAAGACAACAATATCGGAGATCATTTTGAGGGTGCTGATGCTGTTTGCGGTAATGGCATGAAATTATACTATGCTCCAATAGGCGAATATGATAAATTCCAACTCTTAACTGATAAACTCGAAAACTTCCAAATATACAACACCAAAACCAATGGCAATATTTTAAGCCTATACGCTATATTGGAACAACCATCGGATATTCATGACGTTAAACTAAAATTCATTGATGAATTTTCTCATCATCGTTTCTTTTTAATTACGGCCCCATCTTTATTTTTGGATAAAATTCGGAATGCGTTACAACCAGAGATTCGAGATAATATTCGTCGTGATTTGGTCAAATATTATAAACTGACTGATGAGTATACAGAAATATCTGTTTTTCAAAAACGGGAAACGTACGAATATCAAAAAGAATTTCGTCTGTTTATTCCTGATCCCAATGCTACTCCATTGACATTATATATAGGTGACCTTCACGAAATAGCATTTGAAATTGACCTTAAAAATAAAATGTATCGTATTGAGAGTAGTGAGGGGATAAAAATAATAAAGGTAGAAGATTGAGAAAAACATCTATGGTTTATTTGTCAGGTGTGTGGATGGTCAATCGCCGTTTTGGTGGACATCATACCCCGTCCATCCACATCTCTCACATCAATCGTCATCAATCGCCGGTCCATCCGCTTTCTTTTAACATAATCGAAATTATAGGTTCGTTCGCTCCGTTCACACTCGAAAGTCCTATAATTTGAGATTATGTTTCCAGAAAGCTCCACCCCAACCCTCGCCAAACCCATAAGCCCCTGATACCGCGCTCCGCCATCCCAGCCATACCCATCCGTCACACCGTCCCATACACGGCCCTGATACCCCGCGAACCTCCACGCCGCACCCTCTTCGCTTCTGCCAACGTCCTGCAATGCCGGGACAAAAACTTATTCTCTTTTCTCCACCTCTTTATGCCGGCATACCCCGCCCCCCCGCTAAGCCATTCGGCTGGTGCGCCCATGTCTCCGGAGGACGGCGCACCGAAGCCCATCACACCCCGCCGCACCGCCTTTGCCATCCTATTTACCATGCGCCCGACATCCACCCGATCTCTTTTACCATCTTCCTCTCGCGGGCTTAATCCGCGCAGCCCGTTCTCTCTTCCGCTTCATTTCGTGTGCTTGTTCCCACAACCTCCCCACAACCGAAAACAATCACACCAAATCCCCATTCACCCAATCCCGCGCTCACGCTGCGCCCCGTCCATCGCATACACAAGAATGGGAGGTTGGAAAGGTCCGTTCCGGCTGCTTTCCAACCTCCCATTCCAGCGTGCCATCCTTTCGCGCCGCACCATTCCAATCCATCTACCACCATAGTCGTGGCAGGGGATCAACCCCCAACGCTTCCACAATTTGCCGGACCGGGCCACGTGTCGTACCTCCACGTGGGACCGGACCGTCCAATTGTCCCGCTTCGCTCACTTCCGTCTGATCCCCCCTCACGACTATCCCCACCACACGAATCCGGCCAATCACACCCTCACGCACCGCCTTTTCCACCGTCCTGCAATTGCGCCGACAGCCGCCTCCGTTCTTTTTCCACCGTCATCTCACGGCGCTAAAAGTATAATAAGAAAAATGGATTACTTTCCTCTGGCATATCTCCGGCATACCACCGGCATCGCTCACCCAAAACCGATCCTGCACATTATCCCTTCACTCATGTTAAAGCCATACGCACAGATTATAAGGTACTGCAAATAAATCTATATTGTGAATATCCATTTAATAACCCTATAAAATCCACACCCATGAAAGCAAAAACAAACGAATTATTTGAAGACTTCACCGGCTCAACCGGCAACATCACCGCCGCCCATTCCGCCGGTCATTTGGTGGTACGTAATAAAGTTACCCCGACCTACACCGATACAGACTACCAGCACGTCGTCCGTCAGAACTTCACCCGTTTTGCCAAAAACTGGCAGGACTTAACCGATGCACAACGCGCCCTCTGGGCCGAAAAGGCAAAAGTCGTTTCCGCTTCCAGCTCCTACTATGGCATATCCGGCAAAATCAGCGGCTTCAACCTTTACGTCCGTTGTAACATGAATCTGGAACTGATCGGAATCACCACGCCATTAACCAACCCGGTGGATAACATGACCGGCTTACTTCCCGACTTCAAAACCGTAAATCTTTCAGATTCAGAATTGAAAATCACTTTGGAGGGAAACGTCGAAGAAAACGACGTGCTGGTAGTGCGGATCACTCCGTTGTCTGTCGGTCAAAGCACTAACATTAACGGACTTCGGCAGGTGGGAACGGTTGCCGGTGGAGCCTCCGAGACTATCATCACCGAAAAGTACACCGCACAATTCGGAACTCCTGCCGTCGGTGACAAAGTACAGGTACAAATCTATGCCATCAACACTCTGAGCGGTTACGCATCCACCCGTCAGACCACCGTCACAAACATAGCCGAAGAATCGGCCGGCTCATAACCCGCGGAAATAGCTCTGCACAAAAAGAAAGGAGGCAACTATGGCAACCAATTGGAGATCGACATTATGGGACATCATTCTCACGATCCTGACGTTGGGAATTTCCCACATCCAGAAGCGTAAAAAAAAATTGGAGGAAGAGGAGGGCAAAAAATCCACAAAACAGCCCTCCGAAAACTGATCATTTACCTTTATTGTGTGTATAAGCGGCTGGTTAGAGCCGCTTATTTTCGTTTCATGTTTCACGAATGTTTCACAAATATGTATAATCAAAAATCCAACCATCTGATTTTTAGATGATTGGATTTTATTTTTGTGGTCCCACTTGGGCTTGAACCAAGGACTCCCTGATTATGAGTCAGGTGCTCTAACCAACTGAGCTATGGGACCTGCATTTTTCATGCACCAAAAAACCGCGAATCTTTTGACGGGTGCAAATATAGGGATAAATTTCTGTTTTATACAAAAGATGTAGGAAAAAAATGTTATTTTCGTTGGATGGAAATGGCCTGGTCGGTGGGTTGGAATGTTTTATCGGGTAGATTTAGAGAACTATGAAAATTTGTTTGCTGGTTATTGGGAAAACAGATGCGGATTATATTCGGGCGGGAATTGAAGAATACGAAAAACGGTTGAGGAAATATGTGGGGTATGAGATGAAAGTCTTGCCGGATGTCAAGAATACCAAACATATGAGTGAGACATTGCAAAAGGAGAAAGAAGGTTTGTTGCTATTGGAACAATTCTTGCCGACCGATTATGTGATTTTGCTGGATGAACGGGGAAAACAGTACGGTTCCGGCGAATTTTCTGCTTTTTTGGCACAAAAGATGCTGAATGGGATAAAGCGGTTGGTTTTTGTGATCGGAGGACCTTATGGTTTTTCGGAAGCGGTCTACCGAAAGGCTGATGAGCTGTTGTCTTTATCGAAAATGACTTTCTCGCATCAGATGGTCCGGATGATTTTTGCCGAGCAGATTTATCGGGCGATGACCATTATGAAGGGAGAGCCTTATCATCATGAATAAAACCGGGAAGTAGAATAAATGAGCATATGAAGCGGAAGGCGTTTATCGTTTTGTTTGGTGCTGTGTTGTTGCTGATGGCGACAGCGCTGACGGAATATCTTTTCTATCGGCAGGATGAGAATACCTGGGTGGAACGCTTCGAAAGCCGTTTGCATGAACAGGAACGCAAAGCGGATCATTTATTGGCGACTTTTAGAGACAGCGTAGATATCGACTCCGAGGAATGGGAGGAGGATCTTATCTTTGTCGGGATTCGGGAGGGCAGGGTTTTCTTTTGGACGAACGAAATTATCGGAGATCGGCATTTATCCGAATTGCTGACCAGTGGGAGAAATTTTACGAAGATCGGAAATACCTATTACGAAATCCGGAGGAAAAGATATAAAGATATCGATTATTATGCCTTATTGCGGATCAAAGACGACTATCCCTATACCGGTAAATACATCAAAAACAATTTCGGAAAGTTTCTGAATATTAGTGAAGAGAATATCGGGCAGGTAGAAATCTCTACAGTCACCGTTGAACAGGGACATTTGATCACCGATAAGGACGGTATGGGCTTGTTTTTTATCGTTTATGGCGATCATTACAAAGAACGGGCTTCCAATTATCTGTTGCTTTCTTTCTATCTGCTGTTTTTCCTGAGTTTGTTTTATGTGTATGATCTGGTATTGAAACATACGGATTGCTGGAAAAGACAACTCCTTTATTTTGCCGGATTTATATTATTTCTGGCCGGTTTGCGCTATTTTATGCAAGCCTTTCGTCTGCCTCCTACTATTTATCGTCTGCCGATTTTCGATGAGACTTTTTCTAAAAAAATATTTATTACTTCTATCGGTGATTTATTATTGACTACCTTCTGTATTTTTCAGGTTTGTTATATCACTTTGTCGAATATCCGGATTAATTACCAGGATGAGAAACTGTTGCATTATCGTTACCTTTTCACTGGTGGGATTATTTTTCTGATTTTTCTATATGTCGATTTCTTCAATTTTTCCATCGATCTGGTGGTGGAAAATATGGATATTCATTTGAATATCGCGCAGTTGGTACCTGTGGGGCTCTCTTCTATTCTTTCGTTTGTCGCGATTATTATGGGAGGATTGGTGATCGTGATCACTATCTATGGTGCTGTTTCTGTTTTCTGGCACATGATGTCGTTCATAACGGTGATTAAAGTCGTCACTTACATGTGTGTTCTGTTGAGTCTGGTCAGTTATATGTTCAGTTTATATACGAACTTCTGGGATTGTTTTTTTATCTGGATCGTTACGGTTTTACTGGCTGTTAACAGGTATTTATTGAAGCGGGATATACAAAGAAGTATTTATATCCTTGTCATATTTTTATTATCCATCTACGTGGTGATGGTGACTAAAAAATATGAAAGCTATAAAGAGCAACGCCAGCGTATGAACTATGCCACCGAGCTGATAGAAGAAAGGGATTATAATTTCGAAAAGCGGTTGGTGGAGATCGATCGGGTCATACGCGGTTCGGAGGAACTGAAAGGATGGATCGAGGTTGGTGAGGAACAGGAAGCGGAAGCTTTGTTGAGTGGAGAGCTATTGGATTTGAGAGGATATAATTATTCTTGCGAAATCACTTTTTGCCGTGCCGGTGACAGTCTTTGGCTGACCGATACCCGCGAACAATGGGGATGCCGGGAGTATTTCGAATGGATTATACGTAAAAACGGGCACCGGATCGACGACTCCGGTTTCTATTCCATCGGTGTTTTCGATGGATATGTCACTTATATCGGGCGATATCGTTTCGGGGAAGTAAATCTTTATCTTCGTTTCGATGCAGTCAAGGACGACGAAGGCATAGGGTATCCGCAAATCCTGTCCCGTAAATCTGCCGATGGGAAAGAGGACGGTTATTTTTACTCCTATGCTAAATATAGCTACGGGGAGTTGGTGTCTTCTTCGGGAAATTTTGTGTATTATAAAAAATTATCGGCATTCGGTAAAGATGCCCGTAATTTCGACCTGTTCAATAAAGACAAATATTCGCATATGCTGATCCCTGTGGACAACAACAGTACCCTGGTCATCAGTTTGCATGAGAATACTTTCGCTCTTTATTACATGAATGTGTTGTATGCTTTCTTCGTTTGTATATTGATTTCTTCCTATGGTTTGTTTTTTAATGTCAACCGGAATATCAATTTCAGGCAAGGTACATTGAGGGCCCGGATAAAAAACAGTATTATATCTTTGATTTTTATCCTTTTTGTTATCCTGACAGCCTTGAGTATTTATATGAATACCGTGAGTTTTAAAGGGCGGCATAATGCTAAAGCGATCGAATTGCTGAAATATGTCAATAAAGAATTAGAGCGTTTGCCTTGTGTGGATGCCCGTAAATGTCCCGAAGTTACGGGCCGGCTATCCGATATGTCCGAATTACTGCTGATCGATATCAATATTTATTCCAGACAAGGGAAATTGATAGCTACTTCGCGCCCGGAAATTTTTGAATATGGATTCGAGGGTACTTTGGTCGATCCTGAAGCCTTGAAACAGATCGAAAAGCTCGGGGTGACCAGTTATATCGCAAACGGGAAAGTGGGCGAACTGACTTATATGTCGGCTTATATGCCGCTGGTATTGGACAATGGAAAATCTTATATACTGAATATCCCTTATTTCGCTCAAAATGACGAACTGAATCTGGATATTATTATTATGGTAGTCATCACGGTGAATATCGCTATTGTGATGATGGTCCTGGCTTTTATTTTATCCGGTTTGGTGGCGGAACGTGTTACCCGGCCTTTGCAGATGCTGAACGATAAATTGAAGAAAATGCATGTCGGAGGGAAAAATGAGAAAATTGTTTATAACCATGCCGATGAAGTCGGCCGCTTGGTGGAAGAATACAACAATATGGTGGATAAGCTGGATGAAAGTATTGTGCAGCTGGCAAAATCGGAAAGAGAGAGTGCCTGGCGTGAAATGGCGCGGCAGATTGCTCATGAAATTAAAAATCCGCTGACTCCGATGAAGTTGAATATCCAGTTTATGCTGCGTTCTTTGCAGATGGAAGATACGGAGAAATTTAAGGAACGTTTCAGAGCCGTTTCCGGCATGTTGATCGAGCAAATCGATAATATGGCTGCCATTGCTTCTGCTTTCTCTGATTTTGCCAAGATGTCCGAGGCACATAATGAGACTTTCGAAGTAGATGAGTTAGTACGCAACTGCTCGTTACTTTTCAAAAATAATACAGAAGAATTGGAATGTGATGTGGAGGAAGGGATCCGGATATTGGCCGACAGGGAACAGATGAGGCGGGTGTTGATCAATCTGTTGAAAAACGCAGAACAGAGTATCCCCGAAGGCCGGCAGGGAGTTATCAGGATCACAGTCCGTAAAAAAGAGGGGAAAGTGGAAATCCGTATCCGCGATAATGGGCAAGGTATACCGGAAAATCTTCGGGAGAAAATCTTTCAGCCGAATTTTACCACTAAATCCAGTGGCATGGGATTGGGGTTGGCTATCTGTAAACGGATTATCGAAAGTATGGGCGGGGAGATCGGTTTTGTGAGCGAAGTAGGGGTCGGTACGGAATTTTTCATTATATTGGATATTGTAAGAGCATAATTTCAAATTGGTATCGTCTATGATTTGGGTGTGGATTTTGATTGGATTTGTCGTGGGGGAAGGGAGTATGGCCGGAGTGTGGTATTGGATGGAGAAAAAACGGAAACGGCAAAAGGAAGTTCAGGATAAAGGCAGGGTAGTGATTCCGCTCTGGGATATGGTACAGTTGGCTAATATCAATACGGCGATGGATGTCGGTTATCTGATGCTGGAGTATAAAATAAATCTGAAAATTCCTGAGTTTTATGACAAGTATATGAATCTGGTCAAGAAGCAGAAAGAATTGTATTTTAGGGAACTGATCGAGATTTTTAGTCACAATAAAAAAGAATATGTCCGGGATTTATTGGATAAATACGCCGGATTTTCTACTCAGGATGTGTTGTTATTACTGATGTGTGAAATGCAGTTGGATAATAAAACCATGGCCCGGATTATGGGGCTGACTTTGGAAACCCTGAAAAAACGCAAGACCCGGATGCGGATAAAAATGCGGACGGCCTCTCCTGGCACTTTATAGGCAGGAGTTGCCGGATACGGGTTGCGATGGTTTCCGGGCGGATATCTACCATACATTGCTGGTAAACACTTTTTTTACATTTCCCGCTTCCATCTTTCGTACATGGCCGGCACGACAAGGCGGTCTCGAATATCTCGGCGGTCGGACCGGTGGGAAAACCGAAAGCGGTCGGGCCGATAAGGGCCAGAGTCGGGATTCGGAAGAGATCGGCGGCATGCATGAAACCGGTGTCGGCACTGACGACGATATGGGAACGGTGAATGAGGTAGCAGGATTCCAATAAGGTTGTTTTACCTGCCAGGTTTTCTACCCGTTCAGGAGCTTCGGTCCTGATTTCTTCGCAGAAGGTATCGCCCGGACCCGCCAGGATCAGAAAGTGGTATTCCGATAGTAAGGTGATCAGCTTTTTCCAATGTTCGACCGGCCATCTTTTCTTTATCCAGTTGGCAGAAGGGACAAGAGTAATCGTATGGGCCTGTATACGGGAATTCAGCTTTTCCGGGAAATTTTCCGGGAAATACCAGTCGTCGTAAGTATCCGGGAAACGGTCGATCCCCCATTTTAAAAGTGGTTTCCGGTAAGAAACGACACCCCGGAAAGGCCAGGGAAACCGATTGATACCCCAATTGAAAAGTAAAAACCTTTTCCAGCGTTCTTTGCTACGCAGGGTGAAATGCGGACCTTTGCTCCACCAGGGTAATAATTTTAGTCTTAAGATATTAGACCGGATATTACTATGGGCGTCATAAATATAATCGTAATGCTCCTCCCGGAGTTGCCGGGCGATTTTTAACAGGCCTTTAAGGCCGAGTGCTTTATCGAAAGCCCATATTTTACCGATGCGCTTGTCCATGGCCAGGAAAGAAGACATATCTTTTCGGGCGATCCAATGGATTTCTGCATCGGGAAAATGTTCCCGGATACCGTCGATGATTCCCATACATTGAATGATATCGCCTATCGAGCTAAAACGGATGATCAGAAATTTGGGCATAGTTAATCGTTATTAAGAATGAGCGAACATAAAGTACGGATGCCGGTTTCCAGAGCGGCTAGGTCCGGGAAAAATTCGGGGGTATGCAGTTTCCCCGCCGGGTGGGTAGTCGAACTTACGCCCAAGCGGATGAATGTTGCAGGGAGGAGCTGACTGTAACGGGCGAAATCTTCTGTGGTCATGCGCCGGCCCAACCGGATTACCTGCTTTTCTCCGAATTCTGTTTTTAATATGCCGATCGCTTGCTCTGCTTTTTCCGGTTGGTTATAGAGGCAGGGATAGCCATCGGTTATTTCTATCGCCGGTTGGGCTCCCATACTTTCGGCAATCGCTGTGGCTATCCGGCGGATACGGGTTTTAGCCTCCTGGCGCCAGGTTTCGTCGAAAGTGCGGAAAGTCCCTTCTAGCCGGACTTCTTTGGGGATGATGTTCATCATGCTGTGGCATCTGAAATTACCGAAAGTCAGGACGGTAGGAATGAAGGGAGAGGCGTTCCGGCTGGTAATCTGCTGCAGAGCCACGACGATATGGGAAGCGATCAGGATCAGGTCTGCCGATTGGTCGGGTAAGGCGGCATGTCCTCCCGGGCCGTGCAGGGTGATGGATATCTCGTCTCCCGAGGCCATATATTGACCCGGACAGATGCCGAGCTGGCCGACCGGAAGGTCCGGTTCTGCATGTAAAGCGATGATCCACTCCGGAAGATGGGTTTGGAAAAAAACATTTCCGATGATATCCCGGGCTCCGCCGGGCAAAACCTCTTCTCCGTGTTGGAAGATGAACATCAGGTTAAAGGGCAGTGACCGGGTGGCCAGTATTTCTGCCGTTCCCAATAAGACGGCCGTGTGCAGATCGTGCCCACAGGCATGCATAATGCCCGGGTTACGGGAAATAAGAGGATGATCTTCCTTTTCGGAGATCGGCAGGGCGTCGAAGTCTGCCCGTAAGGCAATTGTCCGGGAAGTGTCTCTACCGGGCAGAAAACCGATGATCCCTGTCGGGCCTGCGTTGGTATACTGAATTTGCAGGCAGTCAAGAGTACGGCGGATATAGGCTGCGGTCTGTTCTTCTGCAAAGCTTAGTTCCGGATGTTCGTGCAAATAGGTATAATGCATTCGGGCATTCGTGAGCAGCTCAGGGGGTATATTTATCATAAAGCTTTATTTACAATTCAAACTATATTTTCAGGTGGTTTTGAGCTAACGAAGTTAAAATTTATTCTTGAATCATCGAAATCCTCGGTAAAAAGAATTATTTTCGTATTCCGAATTCATAAAAGAAAAGAGAATTTGATGTATGTATATTTTTGAGTGAGTGTATGTTGTTTTATGCTAATTTTTGTGATATGAAAGTGCTTTTATCGATTGTTTTTCTGTTTGCCTCTTTGGCAACTTTTTCGCAAGCAGTGATCAACTTCAGTAACCGGGCACATGATTTCGGGACGATTAAGGAAGTGAATGGAGCTGTTTCTTATGATTTTGAGTTTGTGAATGCCGGGACTGCTCCGATATTGATCAAAAATGTAGAATCTTCGTGTGGCTGTACTTCTCCGCAGTGGAGTAGACAACCGGTTTTACCCGGACAGAAAGGGTTTGTGAAGGCTACTTTCGATCCGAAAGACCGGCCGGGATTTTTCGATAAGACAATAACGGTATATTCGAATGCTAAACCGACCGTAGTGGAACTGAAGATTAAAGGTACAGTCGAGGGGAAAGCCCGGACAGTGCTCGATGATTATCCTTATGAGCTGGCTTCCGGTTTACGTTTGCCTTTGGAGCATATCTCTTTGATGAAAGTGCACAAAGGAGAGGTGAAAAGTATGTCTGTGGGAGTTTTCAACAATGCCGGTAAATCAGTTGCCGTTTCTTTTACGGACTTACCGGCTTATATTAAAATGGCTATCGAGCCTCAGCCTATTCCCGATAAAGGGAAAGCGACGATCAAGGCGGCCTATAATACGGCGATGAACGGTGAATATGGATTGAATAAAGAGCAGGTGACGATGGTGGTCGAGGGGAAAAAATACACCTTGCCGGTTTCGGTCTTCATCGAAGAAGACTTTACAAATATCGATCCGGCGACAGCCCCTCGGATTGAAGCGGACAAACGATATCATAACTTCGGGCATACTCCTGCCGCTCAAGCGGTTTCCTGTACTTATCAGATAAAAAATACCGGCCAAACTCCTTTGACGATTCATCGTATATATTCTAACGATGAGCGGGTAACTGTCGAAATGACCCGGAAGGAACTGAAACCGGGAGAAGCGGCTGCTTTGAAGGTGAATACGAAATCAGGAGCCGATGCCGGGAAGGTGACTTGTTTAATCAGTGTGATTAGTAATGCACCTGCCAATCCTGAGTTGACTTTACGTTTTTACGGAAATATCGATTGAAATTATTAATATATTAGTTATGAGAAAACAAATCCCCAACCTGATCACTTGTATGAATGTTATTTCCGGTACGCTGGCTATCTTTCTGGCTATGTACGGACTGTTGACCGCTGCTGCTATCCTGATCCTGGTGGGGATGGTTTTCGATTTTTTCGACGGGATGACCGCCCGTCTGTTGCATGTCAAGTCGGAGATAGGGAAAGAACTCGATTCGCTGGCCGATATGGTCAGTTTCGGGGTTGCTCCTGCTATTCTGGCGTATTTTCTGATCGTTAGAGAATTACCGGGAGGTGATTTCCTGCATTTTGCCACCTGGACGCTGGGGCAGCAGATTACAGCTGTCATGCCGGTCGTGATCGCTCCTTTCTCGGCTTACCGCTTGGCTAAATTTAATCTCGATGTACGTCAGGCCACTTCGTTTATCGGTATGCCTACGCCTGCTAATGCATTGTTTTGGGTATGCCTGGTTTTCGGAAGTTATTATACTCCGGAACTCTATATGACCTTGTTCGGAAAGCCGGGGGTATTGGCAAGCAGTGCCCTTATCCTGTCTATTCTTTTGATCAGTGAATTACCGATGTTTTCGTTGAAGATTTCGGGATTCGGCTGGCGGGAGAATAAGATTCGTTATTGCTATTTTATATGTTTGATTATATCGGCAGGTATTTGGGGAAAGGGGATTCTCATTTTTATCATCCCCCTATATATCCTTTTTTCTGTCGTAGAGGCTTTGATAAAAATTACCACTTCAAATCGTTGACCGGATCGTAGTCAACGTAGTCTTGCGAAGGGGAAATTACTTTGTTACAAGTGATTTTTCCGGATGCAGATGACTGAATAGCAGGAATGACCGGTTGTACGCCGGAACTATTCACATCCCGGTTCGGATCGGAAGCCGTGTGGAAGAAATCCAGTTGGGTAATGATGACGATACCTGCGATAGCTGTCGCTCCTAGAGCATATTTCAAAAGACGGTGCAGAATATTACCGGAAGATTCTAAATTGATATATTTGGGAATATCCGGGGTTTGGGTTGACCTGCTGGTACCCGATACGGCGGGTTTTATTTTATCGGATAAACCGACCTTCGCCACTGGAAGTGGCTCCATTCCTAAGGTTTCTGCAAAAAAATTATGTTTTCCGGGTTCGAAAATGATATTAAAACGGCGGTCTGTAAAAAATACACCGATGTCTCCGAAAGCGATCCGTTGTCGTTGGTTTAGCCGAATTTTCAGGTCTTCGCAGAAAAGCATCAGCTGGGAAGTGGCCTTCTCATAGCTGATATTTTCTTTGCCGGCAATCCAACTGACCAACAATCCGTCATTGTGGGTCAGGTTACGGTTGAATAAAATATCCTTAGAGGGTGGGCAAATCAAACCACTCTCGTCGTCGATATAAGCACTTTTATAGTTGCAGATAAATCCCCCGAAGTCCGGAATGATTACGCAATCGTGTAAAAATAGCAAATCGGATATGTATTCAATAAATTTATGCATAGTACAAAAGTAAGAAAAAAACGGATATCCGCCAATAACCCGAAAAAATTAATTTCACCCTGTTGAAGCGACCGATTTTAATATTTTATTACTTACTTTGCATGAAATACAGAATAAAACAATAAATTTTTAGCCTTATGAAGATTTTTGTAACAGGGGGGACCGGCTATATCGGTTCGCATACCGTGGTGGAGTTGCAACAGAATGGATATGATGTCGTTATTGTGGATAATTTGTGTAATTCCAATATCGGCGTATTAGACGGAATTGAAAAGATTACAGGCATCCGGCCTGAGTTTGAACAGATCGATCTGACAGAAGGAGAACAGGTGCGCGATTTCTTTCGCCGGCATCAGGATATAAAAGCGGTTATCCATTTTGCCGCTTTGAAGGCTGTGGGCGAATCGGTGCAGAAACCTTTGGAATATTACCGGAATAACCTGAATTCATTAATGAACGTCATTGCCGGAATGCGTGAGTTCGGAGTAAAGAATCTCGTCTTCTCCTCTTCCTGTACGGTGTATGGACAAGCCGATGTTTTGCCGGTTACCGAACAAACACCCCGTAAACAAGCCGAATCTCCTTATGGAAATACAAAAGCGATGTGTGAAGATATTATGCGGGACTTTGCGAAAGTAGAGTCTGGCATGAACTTATTGGCACTGCGTTATTTCAATCCGATCGGTGCTCATCCTTCTGCTCTGATCGGGGAATTGCCTAACGGTGTACCGAATAACCTGATTCCTTTCCTGACCCAGACGGTGGCAGGTATCCGTCCGCAATTGAGTGTCTTCGGGGATGATTACAATACGCCCGACGGTTCTCCGATCCGGGATTATATCGATGTGGTCGATTTGGCGAAAGCTCACGTTGTGGCTATCCGGCGTTTACTCGACGGAAAAAATAAAGCCAATTACGAATATTTCAATATCGGAACAGGAAACGGGCTTTCGGTATTGGGTTTGATCAAAGCTTTTGAAAAAGCTACCGGCGAAAAAGTAAACTACAAAATCGTAGGACGACGGGCCGGAGATATCGAGAAAGTATGGGCAGATACTACCCTGGCTAATCAGGAATTGGGATGGAAAGCCGAAGTTCCTATCGAAGAAACTCTGGCCAATGCCTGGAAATGGCAACAAGCGTTGATGAAGAAATAAAAAGAAGATAAAAATAGGGAAACGATCGTTTCCCTATTTTTATAACTGATAAAATTATTTTTTTGCCGGACTTTCCAGAATCTGATCGAAGAAGGTGGCGTAATTTTCGATGTATTCTTCCGGAGTGGTGTATTCTGTCACCGGTTTGCCGCTTTGTGTCGCATAAGCCTTTAGTTCCGGGTCGACATTAGAGCTATTGAAAATAATCCCATCCGAATAATCGAAAGCCAGTTTATTGACGTTCGTATGGGTCGGTTCGCTCAGGATACGTACGTCTTCCGAAGTAATATTTTCACTCAATACTTTCTTTTGAAAATCCTGGTCTAAGGTGCCACCGAACTGGTCATTATAGGTAGAATATACTACTTTAGAATGAGCGAATATCGGATCTTCGTTGTATTCCTTTTTCAGATACAGAGGCACTAAAGCGGTGAACCAGCCCTGGCAATAGATCAGGTCCGGAGCCCATCTTAATTTTTTTACCGTTTCGAATACTCCTCTGGTAAAAAAGATCGCCCGTTCGTCATTGTCCGGGAAGAAAGACCCTTTTTCATCGGTAATCACATGTTTCCGTTGAAAATAGTCTTCATTGTCGATAAAATATACCTGCATCCGGGCAGATTGGATAGAGGCTACCTTGATAATCAACGGGTGGTCTGTGTCATTGATGATCAAATTCATTCCCGACAGGCGAATCACTTCGTGAAGCTGGTTACGTCTTTCGTTAATACATCCATAACGCGGCATGAATGTCCTGATTTCTTTGCCTTTTTCCTGAATCCCCTGAGGTAAGTAACGGCCGATATGGGCCATTTCCGATTCAGGTAAATAAGGCATGATCTCTTGAGATATAAAAAGAATCTTTTTCTTCGCCATAACTACTTTTTCCCAAAAACCTTACAAAGGTAGTCATTTTTGTTCACAAATCAAAAAGCGTTTGGCTAAATTTGAATTTGTACTCTTTTGTAAATGAAAGAGAAGACGGTATTGTTTTTTTGTTTATATTTGGAAAAAGTAAAATAAATCATGGCAGCTCATAATGATTTGGGGCGGAAGGGAGAGGAGAAGGCGGTTGAATATTTGGTGCGGGAGGGATATGTTGTTTTAGAACGCAACTGGAGGTTAAAACACCGGGAATTGGATGTTATTTGCCTGAAAGGGGATCTGTTGGTGGTTGTAGAGGTGAAAACCCGTGATTTGCCGGAAGAACATCCCGAGGAACTGTTGGATTACCGCAAGAGAAGAAATATCCGTATAGCGACGGATGCCTATATTAAAGCGAAAGGGATTCGGGCTGAGGTGCGCTTCGATTTGATTTTGGTGATCGGGCCTGATTTAAAGATTGAACATGTAAAGGAAGCGATTCAGGTGTTTGAATAGAAAGAATAACGATTTAATGAAGGATTCGTTAAAAAGATAAGGATTGGATTAGACTAATTTCAGTAATAATATAAAAAGAATGTGTTATGGCGACAATGAAAGCAAAATATTTGGGACAACTCCGTGTGGAGTGTGAACATGTGGCGAGCGGTACGAAGATGATGACCGACGCTCCGGTCGATAATTGTGGTAAAGGGGAAGCTTTTTCACCCACCGATTTGTGTGCTGCTGCTTTAGGTTCTTGTATATTGACTACCATGGGGATTTATGCCGGTCAGCATAACATCGATCTGGAAGGTACAGAGATGGAGATAACGAAGACTATGGGGACAGAGCCCCGGCGTATTGTAAGAATCGGAATCGATATTTTTATGCCTGCGAAAGCTTATTCTGCCAAAGACCGGATTGTTTTGGAGCGGGTGGCACAGACTTGTCCCGTTTATTATAGTCTGAACGAACATTTGGAAAAGTCGGTTCGTTTTCATTGGTCGGTATAGTTGTTGAGTCGTCGACTCGATTATTCAAATAAGTAAACGTATGGTTTTTGTGACAGGTGCAACCGGATTATTGGGTAGCCATTTATTGTATTTTTTGGCTGTTTCAGGCCATTCGGTTTCGGCATTGCGTAGAAAACAGAGCCGGCTGGAAGATTCCCGGGCTGTATTTTTACAGTATCCTGACGGTGAAAGATATTGGAACACGATCAATTGGGTCGAAGGGGATGTGGTGCAAAAGGAGGGGCTGGCCGAATATGTCCGGCGGGCTGACTATGTTTATCACTGTGCTGCTGTGGTGTCTTTTTCGGGGACGGATCGGATGCATCTGATGAATACCAACCTGCAAGGGACTGAAAACGTGGCGGCTCTGTGTCTGGAATATCAGGTGAGGCTTTGTTATGTCAGTTCGATCGCAGCCCTTGGTGATGCCCGGCAACCGGAAGATTTGATCGACGAGGATACACCTGTTATCGCCGGTAGAGAGCATTCGGTTTATTCTCAAAGTAAAACGGCTGCTGAAAAACTGATCCGGAAATATATCGGTTATGGATTGAATGCAGTTATCGTATGTCCGTCGGTGATTCTGGGGGCGGGTATGTGGCATCGCAGTAGTGCACGATTGTTTTTTACCGCTGCTAAAGGAATTCCTTTTTATACGCGGGGTATGACCGGATATGTGGATGTCCGGGATGTGTGCGAATTGATGATCCGGTTGTGTGAAGATCCTTTGGTGAGTGGGGAACGTTTTGTGTTGAATGGAGGAAATTATACTTATCAGGAACTTTTTACAGCTATAGCCCGGGTGAATGGAGTACAGCCTCCCTGGTGGAATCTTGCACCCTGGATGACCGAACTGGTATGGAGGATGCTGGCCTGTTGGGGATACCTTTCCGGATCTAAGCCTGCTTTTACCCGTGAGACTGCCCGGTCGTCTCAACATTGTTCACGATATTCGAACGCCAGGATACTCAGCCTTTATCCGGATTTTCATTTCTATCCTCTGGTAGAGACGGTAGATCATATGCGGCTGATGTGGATTTCAGCATCTGCAGATCCGAAGCATAAGTGAAAAATCGGGTTGGCTTTCTAAACTTTATGAACTTTCTAAACTATTTCTTACTTTTGTGCCAAATCATAAAAAAGGGTAAATGAATCATCCATTATTAGAAAAATTAGAGACTTATTATATCCGTTTTAAGGAGATCGGACAGTTGATCACCGATCCTGAAGTGATTCAGGACATGGAGCGCTATGTGAGGTTGACCAAGGAGTATAAGGAGTTGGAGACAATCACCCGAACTGCCGATAAGTTTAAGGCGGCCCTGCTTAGTGTCGAGGAATCGAAAGATATTCTGCTGCACGAAGAGGATAAAGAACTTCGCGAAATGGCTGAAATGGAGATCGAAGAGCTGGAAGATAAATTGCCGGGTATGGAGCAGGAATTAAAGTTGTTGCTGGTACCCGCAGATCCGGACGATAGTAAGAATGTTATACTCGAGATCCGGGGAGGAACGGGAGGAGATGAAGCCTGTCTGTTTGCCGGCGACCTGTTCCGGATGTATGCGAAATTTTGTGAACGTAAAGGGTGGAAAGTCGAGGTGACCAATGCCAATGAAGGAACTGCCGGAGGATACAAAGAAATCGTGGCCAGCGTTACCGGTAAAGGTGTGTACGGCATTATGAAATATGAATCGGGAGTGCACCGGGTGCAACGGGTTCCTGCTACGGAGACACAGGGACGGGTGCATACTTCGGCAGCTACCGTGGCGGTATTGCCTGAAGCCGAGGCTTTTGAAGTGGAAATCAACGAGGGGGCGATCAAATGGGATACTTTCCGTTCGGGAGGAGCAGGAGGACAGAATGTGAATAAAGTGGAATCCGGTGTCCGGCTGCGGTATGTCTGGCAAAATCCCAATACCGGTGTGGCCGAAGAAATCCTGATCGAATGTACCGAAACCCGGGATCAACCGAAGAATAAAGAAAGGGCACTTTCCCGTTTGCGTACTTTTATCTATGATAAAGAACATCAGAAATACATCGACGACATTTCGGCTAAACGCAAGACGATGGTCAGTACAGGTGACCGTTCTGCTAAAATCCGTACCTATAATTATCCGCAAGGACGGGTAACCGATCACCGGATCAACTTTACACTTTATAATTTACAGGCTGTGATGGACGGCGAAATCGACGAGATTATCGAAAAACTGCAGATCGAAGAAAATACCGAGCGTTTGAAAGAAAGCGGACTGTAGAAATGTACGATTTATCATTTACAATTAAATCATATGGATTATAATCAATTATTTGAACAGATAAAGGCAAAGAAATCCTTCCTTTGTGTCGGCTTAGACTCGGATATCGCTAAGATTCCCCCGCATTTGCTACAGTTGGAAGATCCTGTTTTTGAATTTAATAAAGCCGTTATCGATGCGACGGCCGAGGTGGCTATCGCCTATAAACCCAATATCGCTTTTTATGAAAGCCGGGGTGTCGAAGGATGGAAAAGTCTGGAGAAGACTATACACTATATCCGGACGAGTTACCCGGATATTTTTACTATTGCGGATGCTAAGCGGGGGGATATCGGAAATACTTCGCAGATGTATGCCAAAGCTTTTCTGGAAACTCTTGCTTTCGATTCGATCACGGTGGCTCCCTATATGGGAGAAGATTCGGTGACTCCTTTCCTGCAATATGAGGGAAAGTGGGTTGTACTTCTGGCCCTGACTTCCAATAAAGGAGCTTATGACTTCCAGTTTTTTGAAAGCGAAGGGATGAAATTGTATGAAAAGGTACTCGAAAAATCACAGGACTGGGGGAATGCCCGGAATATGATGTACGTTGTCGGAGCGACAAAAGCCGAGATGCTGGCCGGAATCCGCCGGATCGTGCCCGATCATTTTCTGTTGGTGCCGGGAGTCGGAGCTCAGGGCGGAAGTCTCGAAGAAGTGGCGAAATATGGAATGAATGCACATTGTGGCTTGATAGTCAATTCTTCCCGGGGCATTATTTTTGCCGACCGTACAGAAAATTTTGCCGTACGTGCACGGGAAGAAGCGTTTAAACTGCAAAAAGATATGGAGCGGTTGTTAGTGGAAGGGAAAGTATTATAGGCTGGCTTCTTTTGTCATAGTCGGGTGAACCTTGAGTTCGGTCTGGCAAAAAAAACTCCGGATTCTCGGCAGAGAAGCTGAATCGGAAAACTAAAGTTTTACCGGTAGAACTGAAAGTTCGTTCGGCTATGATAAAGTGAATTTTTTCTGACAAAAAGTTTCGGGAATGTTTCTGGAATTATAATACTTTGGATATAAATTCTGTAAATCCTTCTTCTTTGTCCGATTTTACTAATTTATAGTGTCTTTGTAAATTAACCGGGGCATTGGCTACCAAATAGGCTTCGGCACAAATATCCAGAAAATCGATATCATTATAATCATTGCCTAGTCCGGCAACCTCTTTACAATTGATATTCAGTTTTTTTAAAAGAGTTTGACAGCTATTGCCTTTATGGATACCGTCGGCAAAAATTTCCAGCCAGATCGCCCGGTTGTCTAAAGGCGAAGTGGAGCGTACTACGGAATAACCGGCTAAATCCGAACGGATTTTTTCTAGTAACCGTAATTGCAGGGCATCGAGAATCATCACGAATTGGGTGGCTTTACCCTGTATGCCGGCCGGTGATTCTATCGGGCTTCCGAAAGGCCGGTAGGTGGCCAGGCGTTTTTGGTAATCGGGATGTATCGGGTAAAGGGTTGTGTAATAAAAATAATGGTTATCCGGGATTTCCCGTTGGATGGTGAAATTGATATTGTATTCCCAAAGATAAGAGGCTATTTCCCGGGTCTCGGACATACTGAGGTGATGAGCCGACAGCAATCGGCGATCGCTCCAACGTAGTGTACCGGCACCGGAAGAGAAAACCAGATAATCTATCGGAAAACCGGCAGGTAATATTTTGAGGGCGGAATACAGGTTACGGCCTGTGGCAATGATCCGGATACATCCTTTATTCCCGGCTAGCCGGAAGGCTTCCAGGGTACCGGAACTGATGCTCCCTCCTCTGGGAAGAAGTGTACCGTCCAGATCGGTAATAATCGCTTTGATCATCCGGGCAATAGTTCGTAAGTGAAATAAGGGAGGGATTCATTCAGGTAGTGAAGCACTTTTTCCTGGTTCATCCCGTCTAAAGGATTGTGGGTATACCCGAAAGTAGCCTTGATTCCCATGTTGATGAAGTGTACAGCCCGTTCGATCGCTTCAGGTAAACTGTCGCCGTTGAGCAGACAACCGGTGATGACACTTGCAAAAGCATCACCGGTACCCGGATAACTGGCTGCAACGTAATCGCTGCTCACCCGCCACAGGCGTTCGTCGTTCTTATTATAAGCGAGCGTAGCCACTTTTTTTTCATTTCCCGACGGAGCCGAAGTGATGATAACATATTCCGGCCCGAGTTTACTGAGGGCTTTACACCATTCGATCGCTTCGGCCGGGGGGGTGTGAGGAGATGGCGCCGTATCTAAAAGAAAGGCCGCTTCCGTCAGGTTGGGTGTGATCACATTCGCTTTTTTACACAGTTCGCGCATCCCTGTTATCATGCCGGTATCCATCCCCGGATAGAGTTTACCGTGGTCTCCTAAAACAGGATCGACTAAGATGAAATTGTCGTCCTGACTGAAATCATCGAAAAATCCGGATACGATATTCATTTGTTTTTCCGATGCCAGATAACCCGAATACAAAGCATCGAAATGTAAGTCCAGTTCTTTCCAATGATCGATGATCCCCTGCATCTGGTCGGTCAGATCGAAGCTACGGAAATCTTTGTATTCGCTGTGGGCGGATAAAATAGCCGTGGGGAGAGGGCAAACCTGATACCCCATATAAGAAAGAATGGGGATGGCGACTGTCAGGGAGGCCCGGCCATAACCTGACAAATCGTGTATTGCGGCAATTTTTTTCATAGTCGAGAATATCTGTTTGTGCAAAAGTAGGATAAATAAGTCGAAAGTCCATAAGGTTTATGAAGTCCCTGAACCTTGTGGGCTTTTTTAGCAGCTACGGGAGCGACCGATCGGAGCCGAAGGTTCCGGTAAGGAGGTGCACCGAAGGGGTCTACAGACTTTATGAACTAAGTATATCCGGGATTTTGGCTCCACCGGACTGAAGATCCGTTCCGCAATTTTGTGTAGACTCTCGATAATTGAAGTGTTTGTGTGTAATTTTGAGGGGTATGTGTAAAAATATAGTATTATTTTCTATTTTTGCCCCTGAAAAATAATGGTGTTATATAAAAAATTAATCTTTTATCGATTGTATGGCAAAAATAAGATTCTCGGCATTAGAAGAGCTGGCTCATCGGAAACCTTTAGAAGTCCCAAAACGGCGACGGGTATCTGAAATTTTCGGATGTGATGTACTTACCATAGAGAAAATGCGTCAGTATTTGTCTATAGAAGCTTTCAAAAAATTGGAAAAGGTGATGATAGAAGGTGGGACGATAGACAGGGGACTGGCCGATCAGGTTGCTGCAGCGATGAAAGCCTGGGCTGTAGAAAAGGGAGCAACCCATTACACCCATTGGTTTCATCCCCTGAACGGAGCTACGGCAGAAAAACACGATGGGTTTATTGATTTGCAAAAAAACGGAAGTATGATAGAAGCCTTCGACGGCCGGATGCTGGTACAGCAAGAGCCCGATGCATCGAGTTTTCCGAACGGCGGTATCCGGAATACTTTTGAAGCCAGAGGATATACCGCCTGGGATCCGGGATCTCCTGCTTTCATCAACAACAACACCTTGTGTATACCGACGGTATTCGTGGCTTATACGGGCGAAGCCCTGGATTATAAAACGCCGATGTTGAAGGCCTTGGCGTTGATCGACAAGGCAGCTGTCGGCATTTGCCAGTATTTCGATAAAGATGTGGAAAAAGTGACGGCAACCTTGGGATGGGAACAGGAATATTTTCTGGTCGACGAAGCCTTGTTCAATGCCCGGCCTGACCTGAAATTGTGCGGCCGTACTTTGATGGGCCATTCGGCAGCTAAAGATCAGCAGCTGGAAGATCATTATTTCGGGGCTATTCCCGAGCGGGTAAATGCTTTTATGGATGAACTCGAATACGAGTGCCATCGGCTGGGCATTCCGGCAAAAACCCGTCACAATGAATGTGCTCCGAATCAGTTCGAACTGGCACCGATTTTCGAGGAAGCGAACCTGGCTGTGGATCATAATCAGTTATTGATGTCTACGATGAAGCGGATAGCCAAACATCATAAGTTCCGGGTATTGTTGCATGAAAAACCTTATAAAGGAATCAACGGTTCGGGTAAACACAACAATTGGTCTTTACTGACGGATACCGGAGTGAATTTGTTGTCTCCGGGGAAGAACCCGAAGTCCAATATGCAATTCCTCGTTTTCTTGGTCGCTACTACAAAAGCTGTATTGGAACAGGAGGCCTTGTTTAAAGCTTGTATCGTTTCTTTGGGAAATGAGCGCCGTTTGGGAGGGGATGAGGCACCACCGGTGATTATGTCCGTATTCCTGGGACAACAGCTCGATTCTATTCTGGACGAAATCGAACAGAAAGTGAGCAGTAAGAAGATGAGTCCTGATGAAAAGACCGAATTGAAGTTGAATGTCGGTAAAATTCCTGAAATCATGCGGGACAATACCGACCGCAACCGTACTTCTCCTTTTGCTTTTACCGGTAACCGTTTCGAATTCAGAGCGGTAGGTGCTTCTGCCAATTGTGGTGCAGCGATGATCGTACTCAATACCGCTGTGGCTGAACAATTGATTGCTTTTAAGAAAGAAGCCGATGCATTGATCGATAGAGGGGTGAAAAAAGACGAAGCGATTTTTCAGGTCTTGAGAAAGTATATCATTGCTTGTAAAAAAATCCGTTTTGAAGGTAACGGATATAGTAAAGAATGGCAGGAAGAAGCTCAAAGGAGAGGGTTGTCGGTCGATAGTGATTGCGTGGGGGCGCTCAAAGCTTACTTGGCTCCGAAAGCCAGAAAATTGTTCGTAGAGAACGGGATCTTTACCGAACGTGAACTGGAAGCCCGTTTTGAAATCAAGAACGAGATCTATCTGAAAAAACTACAGATCGAATCCCGGGTATTGGGGGATCTGGCCTTGAATCATATTATCCCGACAGCGATTACTTATCAAAATACCCTGATCGAGAATGTGAAAGGGTTGAAAGAGATCCTGCCGGATGTATATAATGAAGTGGGCGAAGTGCAGTTGAAAGCGATTAAAGAGATTTCTACCCATATCAAAGAGATCCGTACTTTGGTCGACGAAATGACCGAAGCCCGTAAAGTGGCTAACAATTCTATTTCGAATGAAGTGGAAAGGGCTCAGGTTTATTCTGCTACGGTTTTACCGTATCTGGATAAAATCCGTTATCACATCGATAAGCTGGAACTACTCGTCGACGATGAGATCTGGCCCTTACCGAAATACCGGGAATTACTTTTCTTTAAATAGGGATATTCAGTAAATGTCCCTATAAAATACAATGGCATATGAAGATGCCCCAGTATAATCACTTCATATGTCATTTTTATTGTCATTTTTCTGTATTTTCCCATATACTCTTATAGGCAGGACATGACGTTCCGGAAGAAGTCAAAAAGCCAACTAATTCGCAATATTTTATGTAGGAATTAGTTGGCTGATTTTATAGTATTTACTGAATGTCCCTTATTAACCAATCTTTCTACTTCCTTCCCTGATAATATCAACGATATGCTCGTTAGTGATAATCTGCATTCCGTGACGGTCTGCAGTAATTCCGTCTGTCAGGCGGTAAGTGTACCTCGGAATTCTTCCTTCCATAACAGTCGGCAGATAAGCAAATTTGAAATGCGGACACTTCTCATGCAATGTCTGACCGGCTTCCAAAATATGGGTAGAAATAATGAACGAACAATTCTGATGAATTGAAAAAGCCTCTATGACGGCGACAGTGGCATCATAAGCATCTTTTACATTCGTACCTTTAAATAACTCATCTAATATAATTACCATATTTTTACCAGCAGCAACTTCACTGGCAACGAATTTCACACGCAATACTTCAGCATAGAAATGGCTATATCCCATATTTAAATTATCCGATACATTTATAGAAGTATATAAACCATCCTGTACCGTAAATTCCATCTTTTCAGCAGCCACAGGGAAACCCATATGTGCCATATACACAGCAACTCCAAAGGACTTCATAAAAGTAGACTTGCCGGCCATATTCGCACCGGTTAAAAAAAGCACATTTTGATTATGGCTGATACAAATACTGTTAGCAACAGCATTGCGTACCTGCGGATGGAAAACATTCACCAAATCAATGCGATTATCCGTTGTTGACGATGGATATGCCACAGCTCGAGAGAATCCTCTCTGAGCCGCAACAGCAGCACCGGTCATATAAACATCCAATTCATATATAATATTCATCAGACGCCTTAAATTCTCATAACCACGCGCACGCAAACAATAATCATAATACACCAAACGGCGGAAAGGGAACTGCTCCACACCTTTCAATTTCTTCAGTCTTTCCCACTCTTTGCTATGCAGCATCGTCATCACCTCCGAGATTGTTGCACTATAAGCACCATTGCCCTCATCCAATCCGGCATAAAAAGACTCCACTTTATCCAGCAACTGAATAGAGGCAACCACACCTGCACCAATCAACTCATAAGCTTGATCGGCAGCAATACACTGCATCAACTTACGTTTACCGTTATTCAAATAACTGACAGCCCTCTTGGAATGTGCAGGAGTACTCAGATAATACTCCACAGCATCCAAAAGTTTTCTATCAAAAGGAAATTCCAGATTTTTCTGCTGAAAATATTCAAATACAGCACTTCTTTTATTAATGGCATCAGCATCAGAAAGAGGGTTACGAAACATCTGTTCCAACACCATCTCACCACCCTGCGTATGAGTGCGGCTAAACACATTATAAATAGAATTGCTCCTATATTTCCCTAGAAGATTCAAATCATCCAAGGTCTGTTTGTCTACTGTAAAACTCATGATTTCTGCGTCAAAATATCAATAATATGTTCATTACGCACGATCATCATACCATGCCTGTCATTGGTAATACCCGGTTTTAAAGAATACGTATAAGTCGGGCGTCCATCTTTCATTACCGTCGGAAGATATACATAAGAGATATTGTCACACCGCTTCTTCAAATCCTCTCCGGCCTCGATAATGTGTGTCGATATCATAAATATACAATTCTTTTTTTCTGCAAAAGCCTCCATAACGGCAAGCGTTGCCTCATGTGCATCCTTCACATTGGTACCTCGGAACAACTCATCAAAAACTATTACGAGATTTCCGATACGTCCCACCTGTTCTGCCACCTTCTTCAAACGCTGCACTTCCGCATAAAAATGGCTATAACCAAGCATCATATTATCGGGAAGGTTAATGGTCGTATACATACCGTTTTGCACGCTGAAACGCATTTTCTTTACCGGTAGCGGGAATCCCATATGGGCCAAATACACCACAATACCGAATGTCTTCATAAAAGTAGACTTACCTGCCATATTCGCACCGGTCAGGAACACTACATTATGCTCGGCATCTGCCTGAATCGAATTAGGGATTGCATTCTCTATCAAGGGATGAAACATACCCTCGATTTCAAGAATATTACCTCCCAGAGGCAATGCCTCGGCAAATACAAATCCTCGTTCTCTTGCAACCTCTGCAATAGAGATATATGCATCAATTTGATAAAGGTAACGAAGGATTTTCAGTATCAACTCATACCCCTCATACCTCAATAGATTATCATACTTCGATGTCCTGGCATACGACAATTTTGTCTTGCCATTCTCTTCTGGAGTCCAGGCTAACTGAGGAGCTGCCACCAACTGCGCCAACTCCTTGCATTCTTGAGCATAGGGATTATTCTCACCTTCTGCCTGAGCAAGAAAACCTCTGACTGTATTTATCAAATTAATACCGGCCAATACACCTTTCAGCACTTGCTCAAATTCCATATCGCCTCCGACACATCTCTTCATTCTCCGCTGCAAGGTATTATCTTCCGGCATCAATCGGGAACGTTCATCACGATTTGCCAAATATCCTTCCAATGCATCAAACCACTCATTCTGGAAATCAAAACGTACATTCTTATCCATAAAATAACGGATTACAGTACTTCTATGATTTATTCTTTCCGCATCAGAGAGAGGATAATGGAACATCTCTTCCAACAATTGTGCGCCTCCTCGGGTACGGGTGCTGTTAAACACCCCGTACACCGAATTACCGCGGACCTTACCAAAGATATTCAGGTCGTTAATTGTTTGTCTATCTATAATAAAAGCCATAATGTCTATTTTAGATTTTACTATCTGCCTCGCCGTCTCAACCAGATAAACAGGGCAAGTAAAAGAAGGAAACAAGGCAATATCCACACAAACATTGCGCTAAGTATAGAAGCAGATCTCTCATTGAGGAACACTTCATTATCAGGAGCCTGCGGACGACGGATGTCAATAGGTACTTCTCCGTCAGACAGCCAATGGAATCCACCGGCAATCAGATAATAATTAAAGGCACTGACTCCCGGACGGGTTTTCAACAATTCACCGTTGCTTACACAATCTGCATCACCGATAATCAATATCTTCTGCTCTCTGTCACCCTTCTTGCGAGACAAAGCCAAGGCTGTCGGATAGGATTTCTCCACCTCCCCGGCTTCTGCATTCAACGCAACCTTGCCGTCCACAAAATCCACTGTTTCCAATTCATTCCAGCTTCCGGACTCCGGACTCATCAATAAAGGCGTAACTTCAAAGCCCTTATCTTCTGTATATTCCAAGCCGACAGCATTAGGCATCATAATACCATACCCGTTAATTCCCAATTGATGGAACCAATAACTAAGTTTCTGTGCTCCTTCTGTCGGACGGGTCAATACCAAGTCTGCATCATATTCCACAGTCGGACAAACTATACATCCCGGCATAAAACGTACACCCAACGATGCAATCAAAGGATTCATCACCTCCTGACGCTTCGGCTCGCCAATAACCACCAGATTGCCTCCACGTGCGATATATTCGTCAAAATATTGCTGTTCTTGCTCGTTCAAAGCCTCTTTCATCTCTGCTACAACCAGAATATTGATGTCTTCAGGTATGCCTTTTTCCAAAGTCACTTCGGCAAAATCAAATCCTTGATTTATCAATGCATAACGGAAATTATTAGCGTGAGTAAACATACTGTACGCACGTTCGCCGACATTATCTACTGCACGTTCGCCATGTCCCTGCAGGAAACCGACTTTAGGGAGGTCCATAACAAGTCGTTTCAACGCAGCAGAAATTTCCGCTTCAGTCGGGAAAATCATATTGTCATCAAAAATACGCAAGAATGTTTTTTTACCGTTGTATTCCAACTCGCGCACCAATCTGTTATGCTCGCCGGACAAGTCTATCTTCGCTTTTATCTGCTCGGGAGTCAAAAACATTTTAGGATTCAGATCATTGATTTTCATCATTTTCTTGGCTTGCTCTTCCATCGTCAGGTTACCCTCTTCCTGATAGGCAGGAACGCTCGGAGTATCATAATAGTACACATACTCCATTTCCATGTCCGGTTTGAAACGAACATACTGCTCAAAAAGCTTCAAATCCTCGTTCACACGTGCCGGCAGACCAACCCAGAAATACTTGTCCAACAAATTGACATAAGTTGTCATTTTAAGCTTGCCATCCATTTGTCCGATTATCTTCTGGCTATTAGGAGTCAACGTATTCAGTTTTGTAGCGGTTGCATCATAATAGCTTTTGAAAGCCGGACGCGAAGTGACATATCCAAGAAGCAATACAATAGCCCAAACACCCAAATATTTTCCCCAGGTAACAGTCCATTTGCTCTTTTGTCTTCTGGACTGCAGACGAATGATTGCCATTGCCAAAAACAGGGCTATCACCAAAAAGAAATAAATAACATTTGCACTGCAGACCATTCCTGACAAAAACTCCCGAGAACGCCCGGGCATAGCCAACCAATAAGTCAAGTCGCGCACGAATTCGATATCCTGCCACCATCCCTGTACATAGGTAAGCAACGACAATACAGCCAGCGTACCGACAGCAGCCACCACCTGATAGGAGGTCAAGCTCGACATCAACAAACCGATAGCTGCATAAGCACATATCAAAAAGTAGATACCCAACAAACCGGTCAGAACCTGAGGATAATCAAAATTCTTGATGATAATAGCACCGATGATAACATAAAGCACCAGAATTCCCACTAATACAAGGGCGTAAATCAACATGGATAGATATTTTCCCAAGATAATCTGTACATTAGTTACCGGAGAAGAATATAACAACTTAATAGAACCGCTTCCCAATTCACGGCTCATCAAATTCATTGTCAACAATGGAATATACAAATAAAGATACCCCTGTACAACAGTCAACACACCATCCCAGCCCCCGAAGAATCTGGAAGTCCCGTTTGTCACTCCATATCCCATTTCTCGTCCCTTCATCACACCGTCCACCAGACCGGCAAAGTCCATACCTGTCTGAAAGGTGTATAAAATCAAAATCAACCATGCAATAGGCGAAAAGAAAAGCGATTGCAATTCTGCTTTTGCAATTTTATAAATAATCTTCATGATAATCTGTATAGAATAATTTATTATTTTCTTGACAATTCAGCAAAAATATCATTCATTGAACTCTTTTCTTGCCTCAACTCAGTCAATCCCCAACATCTGGCGGAGCTGGCTTCCACTAATCGTTCTGTCACCTCCTGAAAGTCTTTGTATTTAATTCGGTAATTGGGTCCTCCCAGTTCCTCGACATCCAGCACTCCCGGCACTCTCTTTAAATCCTCTATCGCCGGCATGGCCATCAGCGAAACGAACAGAGAATCCGGCACAATATAGTTGTCAAATTCCTCCACCGTTCCGGCAAAGACCAAACGACCTTGCTCAATCATGCGGATATGGTCGCAAACAGCCTGCACTTCCGAAAGAATATGTGTAGAAATAAGCACTGTATGTTCCTCTGCAATCTCTTTGATTAGATGGCGCACATCCAGAATCTGATTCGGGTCGAGCCCATTGGTCGGCTCATCCAACACCACAAAGTCCGGATTATGTATAATAGCCTGGGCAATACCCACTCTCTGTTGATATCCCCCGGAAAGATTTCTAAGCAGACGCTTGCTGAAATGACTGATACCGCAACGTTCCAGCACTTTCTTCACAGCTTGAGGAATTTCTCTATCCGGGATATAACGCAAAGCGGCACAATATTCCAGATATTCTGTCACCGTCAAATCCATATGCAAGGGGGGATTCTGAGGTAAAAAGCCGATGTGTCTTTTAGCCTCCACCGGATTTTTACTCATACTGATACCCTTGATATAAACATCCCCTTCCGACTGCCGTAACACACCACACATAATGTTCATCGTTGTGGATTTCCCGGCTCCGTTGGAGCCGAGTAATCCATATATTCCATGCTTGGGAACTTCAAAATTGATATCACGAATAGCCCACTGTACACTATAACGGTGTGAAAGATGGTCTACTTTTACTATTGTCTCTTCCATTGATATTATAACTTTATATTTTTTAGCTCTACTAATTCATACACACTCCATTATCAATACCAGTCGTGACTAGTTGTATGCCATCCTATCTGTTTGATAGAAGCCACCTTGCCACCGACATTCTTCTCAAAAAGCAGTACAGGAGAATTTATGTTTCTGATATCATAAGCCTGGATAGTTCCATCCTCACAACCTATCCACAATTGATCCAAGTCAAAAAAGGCATAAGCCAATGAGGTGATTTTAGAAGGAATGGTAGCATTGAATTTTACTACCCTCATAGAGAAATCAAAATAAAAATCCGGACGTTGAACAAAATACAATTCATTGCCAACAGAATAAAAATCACGATATTTTGCATCCTCTGCGTACTCAGAACTACGATAATTAGAACTAACCAAAAATACAGAAGAGGCATCCAATTTCACCGGTAAAGTAAGCTTACGCTCAAGTCCCGCATACTTAAAAGTAGCGCTACGATTATCAAATCCAAAATCTCCTATAATAGTACCGTCTGCACCAGGTTCGTTATAATATGCCGTAAACAACAAGCTTGTACCGGTAAATCCCCAAGAGATGTGATTCTTCTGCGAAAGATAAAGCATCTCTGTTCCTTCTGCAAATCCAGAGACAGGTACGTTTACATGACTCTTCAAAGGAATAACTCTTGTTTTATATACAGAAGTTTTGTTATACATGTCTTCTCCCACATCCTCTCTCCAGGTTGTAGCCATAACAACTCTACGATTCTTGGCATCATAACAAGGAATATTCTGTCCGTAAGTAGAATGTCCTAACATTGTAATCTCATACCCCTTGGCATCAATATAGTAAGGTTCTGTAAGATATTTTCCCACCAAATAGTTGGCAGATCTCATTCGTGTAAACAAACGTCCGTCTTCAGTCACGATAAAGGAAGCAGAACCTTCTCCAAAGCTGGGACTGCTGGGAGCCTTTTCCCTCATGGCTGCAATTTTAAAATCAGCAGGAGCTCCATCCAAGAACTGATCTTTCACCTCGTCCACCTTCATCATATTCTGCACATTAACCTCATACGCCACCTGATCGGTCAGTATCACACAAGCACCACCGGCGCTGACATCGCGGGATGTTTCCATGACCAAATCCTTTGGTTTTCCGGGTATATCGTGTCCATTAATGGTGGCATAGACATCATCCTTCAATTTATAGTTAACCGTGTTTTTACCATTCTCCGAAACAGTACGCGGGCTGATTACAGAAACTTTTGACTTATCGCCATTTTCTGACAATATGAACCAATCGTCCGGAGCGAATGGAGGATAGAAATACACAAACAGTCGGGCAGGGAACGTAATTCCGGTCTTTTTTTCAATCACGCTGAAAGTTCCCCACTCTCCCACATCGTTACTATAGCGAGTCAAACCTATCTTTTTCACAACCTCGTCCGTAGGCATATCAAAATCCAACTCCTCGCTGATTACCACTCCTTTGATTTTCCATTCATAACGCACCTCGTCTGCACGCATTGCCGAATCTGTTTCCCACGTGAACATTTTACTGCCCCTGAACTTCATGACTTCACCATCTCCCGCATAACCAAACATACGTTTAGGAGAACTTGTATTAAAATTATCAGACCATAACGGAGGATTTATCTCCTCATACGAATAGTTACCTTCGTCCTCAAAACATCCGGTCAACAGACCGAATAAAAACAATATAATATATAATCTTATCGATTTCATGACATCAACTTATTATTAGATTAAACTTCCACAGACATCGGTAGGCCATTCTCATCCTCCGTTGGATTCTCCGCCAGCCATTGCTTGAACAATTTCACTAATTTAATTGCCTCATCAGGAGCACTCTTTATCATATTTCCATCCAAACTGTATGCTCCCGGTATATTCTCCAGGAATGTCTTGTATTTCAAGGATGAATAGTTTCCCAGCAACCCGGCAGAAACTTCCAGGGTCCACCATTCCGGTTTCACAGCATCTTTCGTCAAATGGATAACGGCTTTCGAACGTTCGAATTGTCCCACCTGCAATTCATCGCTCGGCACAATTTCAACCACCAACCGGATGCCTTCCTCCAAATCATTCAAACGGGCACTGCGGTTCATCCGGATTTGAATTGTATCCAATATCAAAGAAGCTCCTGCCGGAATCGGACGCGCACGGAAAGTATAAGAATTTTCCAGAACATATTCATCCGGAGTAGCGGTTGTCATATCTTTCACAACCTTCAAACCGAAGTGCAGATCCTTCGTCAAAGGTCTGCCGGCCAAGGCAACTACGATTTCTGCCATCACATGGTCGTCTGTCGGCTTGGCAAAAAAGAATGTCACATCCGTAGAATCGGCTTTAGCAGTACCGGGAGCTTCCTCATCCATAAAATATTTATAGAAATAAACTTCATGGCGTTCTCCAAAAGGTTCGATATCCTGTTCCGTACATGCACTGAACAACATCATCCCCAAAATCGCAAACAATATAAAGATTTTCATTTTTTCCGTTTTTAAATGGTTACATACTCTGATTATCGGGGATAGGTAGCATATACTCTGATTTATTCAACTCACGCTCCTCTTTCTCCTTGAAATAAATCTTTGCACCTAACCGTTTGTATAGATAAAACAATTGTCCCTCCGAAATCCATTCCCGCTGGGCATCACGAATCAAATCCCTTTGGAACATCTCGAAATCCCGTGCCACCTCCAACTGCTCCATCGTTTTCCATTCATCTCCGACTTGTGCCGTTTCAGAACGTTTCTCGCGAATTTCGTTCAAGATTTCATAAGCTTCAGCGAACTGATTTTTCCGGGCATAACATTCTGCCATAATGTAACGCATTTCTGTCGCACGGATTACAGGCAGAATACGTATATTCTTCTTGCGAATTTCTGCATTGTCACTGCAATACCATTTACCGGAAATTTTATAATTTCCATAAATGCTATTATCCTCCGGTCTATACAACAAAAACCTGGAACGAATGTCCATCTCAGATTCGTCTGTCTGTCCGTCCGGACTTTTAAATATTTTCTGATTATCCAAATCGAGCATCAGCCAATTTCCCTGATTCATTCCATCTGCTTTTTTTCTAAAGAAACTTCCCAAACTATAATTGTCGTAAGCCTCCTCATTATAGACTGCAAAAATCAAATTGGAAATACACTTCAAATCCTTCTTGCTTTCAAAATCATTACCACGCAACTCCCAAAATTCATCTTTTGAGAACATATCGTAAGAGCTGCCCTGTGTACCGGTTGCTTTGAATTTCAATACAGCATCAGCCATCTGAAAAGCCTCGTCATACATTCCCGCATACTGATATGCTCTTGCCAACAATGCTGTGATAGCATAATAACTCAACCGGAAACCGCGTCCCTGGAAAAAACCGTCTATCACACTCGAAGATTGATGTCCCGGCATACCCCATTCAAACTCTCCATTGAAACGAGTCTTGCCGGATGCGCTCAAACTCATACCCCAGGCCGTAGTATCAAACTCTATTGTAAGTTCGCGAGCTTTATTCAAATCGCGGATAACCTTCTCCATAAAAGGCTTTACAGCTATCCCGTTTGGCTGGATATTAGGGTAGTCTTCCACATAAGGCACCCGTTTTTCTCCGTCATCATGAATCAACGCCGGCGCAAACAACCGCAATAAATCGAAGTGCACCAATGCCCGACAAGCATATGCCTCCCCTAAAATCATCTTACGCTCGACCTCCCCCTCTGCAAAAATATCGGCAGATGCTCTCTCCAGATTCTGAATCAGATTATTCGCATTAGCCACCACATTATATCCATCCTTCCAGATATTGTCGATAGTCGGTCTCAATGCAGAATTGTAATAATCATAGTTTCGGGCTATCTTATACATATTAGTCCCCTCCTCGCCATATTTCCAAGCCCAGGTATATTGCCGTGACATACAGTCCACCAATCCAAACTGAAGTTCCACTCCATAAAGATTACGGGATGCCATCGCTTCGTAAACTCCCGCCAGGACAGAACGATAGCCATCACCCGTTGTAAACAGCTTATCGCTCGTAGCCTCACCTTCCGGTTGCAAATTCAACCAATCCTTGCATGAACTCAATGACAACAAGGATAATAGAATCATAATTTGTATATATATTTTCATACTCAAATATTTTATTGTTAGAATCCTAACGACAATGTAAAGCTATAGTTCTTCGCATAAGGATAGCTTGTTCCGCGCTCCTGCTTTATATTCGACCAGCGGCAAACATCATTCATGTTAAAACGCAATCCCAACGAAGTCAGTCTCATTTTGCGAATCAAGTCACGGTTAAAATCATAACCGCAAGAGATACTGCTAAATGCCAAATAATTATTATCCTGTACGAATCTTGATGTAGGCTGCGTCTTTTGTTTGTTCTTCAAGTCAAAGAACGGAGCTATATCACCCGGATTTTGCCAACGCTGAGTCAGTACACGACGGTCTACGTTGCTTCCGTCAATATCTGCCTCTTCTACCTTGTTTTTAATGGTCTCGTTATAATCCTGAGCACCCCACTGATAGAGGAATGTTGTATTTAGGTAGAAACCTTTCCAAGCTACATTGATACCGAAAGAACCTTGTGCATCCGGACTCTTGTCACCCACTACCACTTCATCAGCGGCATTCCATACATACGTACTCTGGCCGTTTCTCTTGCGGAACAGTTCCTTACCGTTTGACGGGTCTATACCATAAGAAGGCACAGCATAAATCGCAGTTGTAGATGCTCCCACATAATACTGTGTCAACGGGATATAGAGCAAATCTGAATAATCTCCGCCCTGTCCCTGATTCTTTCCATTGTGAAAATCCTGGATATTCTTATTATATCTCTCAGCCTCCTGACCCAATTTTGTAATCTCATTCTTATTGGAAGCCAGAGTAGCATTTACAGCAACAGTCCAATTATCATTCTGGAAAACAGTTGTATTCAATTTAATCTCAAAACCTTTGTTCAAAATCGAACCGGCATTTGTGTAATAAGTAGAAAAACCTGATGATGTGCGGACAGACAGCTGTTCCAACTGATTCTTGGTCTCCTTGCGATAATAGTTTCCTTCCACTACAAGACGGTCATGGAACAAGCCCAAGTTAATACCCACATCCAAAGTATATGTCTTCTCCCAGGTTAATTTCGGATTACCCAAAGCAATCAAAGTATTCGATGGTGTATCGTAATACCATTTGTCGGAAGTCTTATAAGTGGAAATTGCCGCATAAGCCGGGAAGTTGACATTACCGGTAACGCCATATGTTCCACGAACACGCAACAAACTAACCAACCAATTATCTTTCAACCATGAATAGTTATGGAAGTTCACACCGGCACCCACAGACCAGAAAGGAGCGAATCTCTTGTCCTCGCCGAACTTAGAAGAACCGTCCAGACGGAAAGAAGCGTCCAACAAATACACGTTGTTGTAAGAATAGTTAAGAGAAGCCAGCATACCTAACAGACGGCTCTTGTCAGAAGAGACAGCCGACTTGCGAGTCTGCTCTGCAGCATAAGTAGGAGAGTTCAAATTACTCAACTGGAATCCACGATACTCTATTGCAGTCGTTTTACTATGAGATTCCTGCACGTTCAATCCGGCGGTAGCATTAATGAAATGCTTGTCGATACCTTTATTGAAATAGAACATCGCATTGGTGTTCCAAGTGAATCCCTTGTCAGAAGAAGTTGTTAAAGTTCCTCTTTCACGAGTCGGAGATCCCTTGAAACTCGGGTCTTTAGGGTCGCTGAAGCTCTTCGTTTCAGAATCGGTTCTTGTCATAGAAAGCTGTCCCTTAAACGAGAAGTTCTTTGTAAAATAGATATTGATACTGAAATTGTTAGTCAAGTCGTTCAATCTTGAGCGACCGGAAAAACTTCCCAATTTCTCAGCCCTGTAGAGAGGATTGGTTGTCTTGCCGTCTTTCAATGTCTCCAACAACTCGCCGTCGTTTGAATACGGAGCCCAGTACGGTTGCAACTTAGCATAAGTATCAAAATTTCCATAAGGAGAATCCTGTGATTTAGTCACATTGAACGAAATAGAGTTCATAACCTGCAACCAGGACTTATTGCGGTAGTCCAGATTCAAACCAACACCTACATTGTCACGATAAGAATCAATCATGGCTCCGTTGTGTGTTCCGTAGTTCAAATCCAGGCTATATCGGATACTTTCAACACCACCGGAAACATTCATACTGTGTGAATGGTTGAACACATTGTGCAAAGGCTGAGCCAGCCAATCGGTCTGCACGCCACGGCGCACCTCATTCACCAAATCATTGTAAGCAATATCTTTCTCCAACTGCATGCCAGGATCTCCGCTTTCTGCGATATACTTTCCGGACAAACGTTCCACTTCAACCTTTTCCCAGGCATTACACAAGTTATAATCTGACAAATCCGGTAATTCAACTCCGGCATTAAAATTATATGTCACCCTCAATTCTCCCGGTTTCGGTGCAACAGTAGTCACGACCACCACTCCGTTGGCAGCACGAGAACCGTATAGAGCTGTAGCGGCAGCATCTTTCAAGATAGTCATACTCTCAATGCGGTTGATATCCATATCGTAGACTTTCTGTACAGATACTTCAAAGCCATCCATGATAAAAATAGGCAAGTTCGGATTGTCCTTCAGAGAAGTTCTTTGCGAACGTCTGGCTTTTTCCATTTCCAGACCACGATTCATACCGATACTACCCTCTCCGCGAATGGTAAACTCCGGCAAAGAGTTCGGGTCAGAACCAAACAATTTATTATCCTTAATTCGGAATGACGGCTCGAAAGCCTGCAGAGCAGCAATAACGTTTTTATTATTTGTTTTTAACAGCTGATCTTTATTGACCGTAGTTGTATTACCTGTAAAGCTCTCTTTTTTCAGTTTCATGTATCCGGTTACAACCACCTCTTCCAACTCCTCCTTGGCAGTCTTCATCACCACATAAAACTCTTGCTGTCCCTTATATGCCACTTCTTTCGGCTCCATACCGATAAAAGAGAATACCAATGCCAGATTGGCTGTTTCGGGCACTCTCATGGCAAACTGTCCATTGGCATCGGTCACAGCACCTACAGAAGTTCCCTTCACCAAAATGGTCACCCCCGGTAGCGGCTCCTTTTTTTCATCAACCACCTTTCCTTTCAAGAGCACCTCCTTGACTGTCTTTTGAGGTATTGTCGGTTTCAAAACAATCACATTGTCTTGCAACACATAAGTCAATGTCGTACCCTTCAGACAGACATTCAGAATAGTCCGGATATCGTCCCCCTGTACGTCAACATCCACCTTGCCGATTCTGTCCAAATCCTCTTCATTATACATGAAAACAAACGATGTCTGGCGTTCTATCGCCCAAAGTACATCCTTCAGACTGGCAGCCTTCATCGAAAGCGTCACCTGTTGCCCGTTCTGCGGGTAGACATTTGCATGAACATGCAACATTCCCAGCAGAACAAATACAAATGTCCATCTAAACATAAGTCGCAATTTTTTCATAAATTTGTAATTTGATTTTTATGTTGATTATTTTGACAAGACAAAATGGTCAATCGGTAGGGATGCTGCAACATCCCTACCTTTTTATCTGCCTCGTCTGATTCTTAAAACTTTTCCATTTCTATCTATTTTTATACGTCCGTTCGCTTCAAAAATGCGCAGAATAGGATCTATCGATTCGTCACGTCCTACATTAAATCCGAAGCGATAATCCTTTACTTCTTGGTTTTCGTAAAACACCGTTACATCATACCAACGTTCAATGGCATGCATAATATCCTCCAGCCGAACATCCCGAAAACGGAAACCGGCATCCTTCCAAGCCACGATATAGCTGACGTCAACCGTCTTGATTTCCTGCTTCCCGGTATTTTTGTCCAATACGAACTGCTCATTCGGCTGTAATATCCTCTGACGGACTCCGGGACCGGAAACAGCCACCTTGCCTTCAACCAAGGTTGTGTGTACACTCATATCGTTGTCATAATCCGCCACATTAAAACGGGTTCCCAACACTTCAATGTTGTAATGGGAAGTTTTCACAATAAAAGGCCTTGCCGCATCTTTTGCAACCTCAAAATAAGCCTCTCCATGCAACTCTACCTCACGGGTATCCCCTGCAAACCGAACCGGATAACTCAAAACTGTTTCCGAGTTCAAATGAACAACAGTCCCATCGCTAAGGGTAAGTTTAAACTCTCCCCCACGAGGAACAGTCACCTTATTAAAAACCGCTTTTTCGACAGCTTGCACCAAACTGTCTTTATAAACCAAATTGCCACCCTGATTAAAAATATTTGTAGCCGATTGTTTCTCTACAATCCCCCCCTTCGTCTTTTCCAAATCCACGACTTTACCATCTGCCAACGTCAATATCGCACGCGTACCGCCCTGCACCACTTCATTTTGTGCCACCATGCTCCCGACTTCTGTTTTCTGCTCCCAATATAACATTGCAGCCACACCAACCCCGCAAACCAAGGTCACTACTGCAACCCAACGCAAAACACGGCGATGCATTTGTATCTGCCTGCCTGTTGTTCTCTGACGCCGCTTCTGTAATAATTTCTCCCATCCGACCGACCTGTCGAACTTGGCAGCATTCTTTTGAAACGCCTCACGATTACGCTCATCTAAAATACGTTCATAAAGATTCCGGTTGCCTTCCGACTCCGACAACCATTCATCCAAACTGCTTCTGTTCTCTTCAGAACAATCTCCAGACAAAACATGAGCAATCTTTTTCGCTATCTCAAAATCCTTTTCTGTATTTATGCCCTTTTCCATGTTCCTTATAACAAACTCCGTTTATAATAAGACACAAAAAGGCATTTTTATGGGGAAGCCCATCCCCACTTTTTTTTTCAAAACAACAAAAAAAATGTTGGCAGAATTAAATACGCACTAAATATGCACTAATTTAATTCTGCCAACGGGTAAATAAATATTTTTAATAACGGTCTCCGGATGAACTAAAAGCATCAACTTCTTTTACAGAAACAATACTAGCTCCCAAATCAAACTCCTTCAATAACTCCGGATTCTCTTTCATCGTTTTAGCATCGTAAAACAGCAATTTACCTTTTCCCGTCCCAACGACCAAATATTCATAATCTCTATAAACAGTGTAATTCATATATGTCACTTTATCACCACTGTTTAAAGTGATAAAAGGATGGTCGCTCATTTCGTTCTTCTTCACATAGCGTATCTCATGACCATTGGCATACAAAATATAATTGTTTTTAGGGTTAACACTATAAGATGATGCCCCAGCTGTAAGAATCACAGAATTTTCATCCAACGACCGTCCCGGAAACTCCTCGTCCTGAACCCCGGAAACTTTTGCCAACAACCCGTCATTATTGTTTACAGCATAAATACCCCAACGCGTCTTACCATCAGCTCCATTGTAAAAAACATTCATCAAACTATAATAAGGTCCGAAAAAACCCGCAGAGGCAAAACCTGCATAAGAAGCATAAATAAATTTAACTCCATCCGGGAATTGCCACGCCGGACACATACCTTCCATAGATACTCCGGGCGTTATTTTTGCCGGTACTAATTTAGATAACTGGTACTGAGTTCCAACAGGAAAATTTCCTCCCCAAGGGGTCGACATAACATCTCCACTCTGATAAAAAACGATAGTCAACATTCTGTTATTTTTTTCATCATAACAAGGGATACAGGAAAAACCGATTTGAGGTTGTCCAAAAGAAGTGACTTTATATCCCTTTTCATCTGCCACCAATGGTGTTGACACGAAATTACCTCCAAGATTATTCATGGACATCATCCTTCTGTAAATTTTTCCGTCCTCCATAGCAATAAAACTTTGCACACCGGAAGTTGTCATTGATGCATAAGCATCTATACGGGTCACCGGTTTAAAACCGGACGGGACAGGAGAAAAATCCTCCTGCAACTCTCCCACTTTCAACATACTCTCGCAATTAAATTCATACGCCACCTGATCCGTCATCACAGAAACAGCTCCCAATACGCCGATATTAGTCAGATTATTTCCCATCCCCATGGATAACGGTTTGCCAGGAATATCAGCTCCATAAGTATTAAAATAAATATCATCCGACAATTTAAAGTCCATCTTGGACGTTTCCTGATTTCTGGAAGACTTTATATAAGACAATTTCGAATTCCCGCCTTTCTCCGATAATACAATCCAGTCACCATGCGTATTGGTCGGACTTATCTGCACAAAAGCCCTCACCATATAAGCAATACCCGTTTCCTTTTCAATAATGCCAAACGTGCCGTTCACTCCGGTTTTGGGATATTCCGATAATTTAATCAGATTCATCAATTTTTCCGTCTCTATTTCAAAATCAGCCTCTTCACTCAATACGACCCCGTTCACTTTCCATTCATAACGTACTCCTGCAGCACGCGCAGCCGAATCTCCCTGCCATGTAAAAAAGGGAGTACTCTTAAACTTCGCCATTTCACCGGCACGACATTCTACCCATATTGTATTCGAACCCTCTCTCAATTTCCACACCGGCTCATCAAGTTTCGTATAATCATACGAACCCTTATCATCCATACAACTTAAAAACGCCAATGTCAACAAACTGCCAATTAGCCAATTAATATATTTCATAGCTCTAATATTTACTGATTTATACTTTCAATGAATCCAGAATCTTTTTATATTCCGCACCATGTTCCGGGTCATTCAAATGATCCAGCAACCATTGTTTGAATTCAGTCACCATTGCAATTGCTCTTGCCGGATAATTCTTTATCAGATTTTCATTGAACTCTCCTTCGGTATCCACCACCTGTAAGAACAATTTATATTTTTCATAAGAATATGCTCCCAATAGCGTCCATTCCACTTCATGAGTCCACCAATCAGGCTTCGCCTCCACTTCACTCCATACAATCACAGCCCTCCGCCGCTCGTACTGTCCCAAATCTACATCTGCATTCGGCACCAGTTCGACCACCAATCTCACCCCATCCGTGCCTAATTCTGCTAAACGGTCACTGTGCAAAACAGACACCTCTATCGTATCCTTCACCTCCTTCATATCTGTCGGGAGTGCCCTTTTACGAAAAGTGTATTCTTTTTCCAACCTATACTCTTCCGGCTTTGCCGTTGTTCCCTCTTCCACCGTTTTCAACCCAAAATGCAAATCTTTTTCCAATTCCAAGCCGGAAAGATTCACCACCAACTTCACTTTTATCTCCTTCGTATTTTCCGGAAAAAAGAAAAAAGAAGTCCTCGTAGTATCCGCTTCTTTAGTCCCCGGATACAATGCGTTCATATAAAACTTTTCAAAATATATCTGATTCCTTCCTTCAAAAACAGCTATATCTTTTTCTCCACAGGCAGAAACGATACCTGCCAGTAAAGTCACAATAAACAATAAACGAATTTTCATAGTATTGATTTTTGATATTTATAAATCCTTATTTCTGATCTTTCGGCAATGGTAATGAAGCCTCTCCTCTTGTCAACTTGTGCATCTCCCCATTCAAATTGAAAGCTGCATCCAAACGTTTGTACAAGAAAAACAACTGTCCTTCAGAAATCCACTCCCTTCTGGCATCCCCAATCAAATCTATCAAAAACTCTTCCCAACTGTTTCCTACTGCCAGACGGTCCAATTGACGACCGGCACGAATATTATTCAGAATTCCATACGCTTCGCCATAATTTCCATTCCGGGCATGACATTCAGCCAATATATAATTCATTTCTGTCAAACGAATAACCGGCGAAATTTTTAAATGCTCTGCGACATCCGGATTTTTACTATATACATACCATTTTGCAGAAACGGGAATTACCTCCAATGCCGGGAAAATCATATTCTTTGAACGTACATCCGTAGCCCACTCCTCGACACCTCTATTCGTGAACAATTCCACCCTCTTCAACTGAAAATAATTGCTTGCCAAAGGTGTTCCATCTTCTGTCTTGCTACTCAAGTTAAAATAAGACTTTATTCCCGCTCCCTCATAAGCCTTTTCATTATAAGCTGCAAAAATCAAACTCGACTTTAATTTAAAATCACTTTTCTGGTCAAAATCTGCAATAGACGTTCCATTATTGACCGTCACTCCGGCAAAATCATCCTGATAAAATAGAGTCCCGCTCTTTTTTCCATATTCTACAACCTCCGATGCACATCTAAAGGCATCCTCATTCTTCCCGGCATATTGATATACTCTTGCCAATAATGCTGTTATGGAATAATAAGTCAATCGATAACCTCTTCCGGCAAAGAAATCTCCATAATTAAAAGAAGGTCCGGCAAGTATATTCGCTTTGGACATTCTCATTTTTCCAGAACTACTGGCTAAAACACCGGCAGCGGTTGTATCAAAATCCGCTACCAGACTTTTAGCTTTCACCAAATCCCTCACTACTTTATCCAAAAACGGAGTCACTTTTATACTCTCCGGGTGAATATCCGGATAAGTCTCCACATACGGCACATACGCCTGGCCGTCATCATTGACAGGAGCCGGAGCAAACAGACGCAACATATCAAAATGCATCAAAGCACGACATGCATACGCCTCTCCCATTATCATTTTCTTCTCCATTTCTCCTTTTTCAAACAAATGAGCATCTGTCTGTTCGATGTGTTGAATCAAATCGTTCGCATTGGCAATCATTTTAAAAGCCACTGTCCAAATATTATCTATATAATCCACCAAAGAGACATCATCGTATTCAAACTTTGACGCTTTAATATAATGCGTCGTCGTAAAAATATCCTTATTGCTTAAATCGTATTGTTGCGACATACAGTCAACCAAGCCAAAAGACAATTCCCTGCCATACAAATCCGGACGTCCCATCGCCTGATACAAACCATTTAATGCCGTACGGTAGCCTTCGCCTTTACCATATAATTGCGAGGCGGTAATTTCTCCTTCCTGTTGCAAATCCAGCCATTTTTCACATGAAACAAACGACATGGAAATTGCCACCAATATCATTGCATACTTCTTCATATTCATATTCTTATATACCTATATTCAACGAAAAACTAAAACTCCGAGAGAACGGATAACTCGTACCTCTCTCTTCTTTAATTGTTGACCAACGACAAATGTCATTCATATTAAAGCGCAATCCCAAGCTCCTTAATTTCAATTTCGAAATCTGCTCACGCTTAAAATCATATCCTAACGACAAACTACTGAAATTAAGATAATTGTAATCTTGCACAAAGCGGCTTGTCACTTGCGTTTTAGTATTATTTCCCATATCATAGAACGGTACAACATCGCCGGGTTTCATCCATCTCTGTGTCAATATACGACGGTCAACATTATTATATTCAATATTGGCATTCTCTACCTTATTCAACAATGTCTCGTTATAAGATTGAGCTCCCCACTGATACATAAAAGATGCGTTCAGATACAACCCCTTAAATCCCACATTAAAACCAATCGAACCCTGAGCATCAGGATTATTATCTCCAACAACAACCTGATCGTTCGCATCCCAGGTATAAGTCGACATTCCGTTCTTTTTCAAAAAACGTTCTTTACCATTCATCGGATCAATACCTTCTGAACGCACGGCATACAACGCAGTTGTAGAAGCACCCTTATAATATAAGATCACCGGACGGCTCAATACATCACTATATCCTCCTCTACCATTATTCCATTCATTCAGGATTTTCTCATTATAAGCCTTGGTCTCTTCACCCAATTTGGTAATAGTGTTTTTATTAGAGCCCAGATTGGCATTCACCGTTACCATCCAATCGTCATTTCTAAATACCGTAGCATTTAAATTAATCTCAAATCCCTCGTTCTTAATCGCTCCCGAATTGATGTTATAAGTCTTGAAGCCGGAAGAATGCCTGACACTGATTTCATCTATCAAATCCTCCGTACGCTTACAATAGTATGCTGCATCAATATAAATCAAATCCTTCAACAGAGCTAAAGTAAAACCGACATCCACCGTTTTTGTTTTTTCCCAAGTCAAACGCGGATTACCCAATGTATTGAATTGCGCTCCGGCTCCGGTAAAAAACCAACTGTCCATATTCATATTATAAGTTGTCGTTGCCATACTTAACGGGAAATTCACATTACCGGTACTACCATAAGTGGCACGAATCTTCAATTGACTGATCAACCAATTATCCTTCAAGAACTCATAATTGTGAAAGTTAATACCGGTTCCCACCGACCAGAAAGGAGCCCAACGCTTGTCCTTTCCGAATTGAGAAGAGGCATCAAAACGGAATGAAGCATCAAACAGATAAACGTCATCAAATGAATAATTCACAGAACCCAGAAAACCAATCAATCTGTTTTTCGAAGTGGAAATTTTTGTCTTGTCGGGCTGACCTGCAGCAAACAACGGAGAATTAATACCTCCCAATCCAAAACCCAGAAATCTCATTTGCTCCGATTCGCTTGAAGTCTCTTTTGCATTCATACCCAACGTCGCATTTATAAAATGACGTCCTCCCAATGTCTTGTTATAATAAAACATCGTATTTAAATTCCAATTCCAGTTGCTGGAAGTACTTCTATCCAAAGAGCCTTTCTTGTCATCTGTAATTCCGCTATATTGAAACGAAGCGTCTTTCGGATCAACAAAAGTTTCTGTCTTGCTTGTTGTTTTCGTAATACTGAATTGTCCTTTAAATTGCAAACCATTCGCAAAATACATATTGACATTGAAATTATCTGTAATATCATCTGTTTTTCCCTTCCCTCTGTAACTTTCAAGATATTTTACAGGATACAGAGGATTTGCAGCCTTAAACTCTCCTGCCTGAAGATTTTGCAATAATTCTCCATTATCGTCATATATAGGCAAATAAGGTTTCATTTCAGCATAGGTACTGAACGAACCGTAAGGAGAATCTTCTGTTCCCGTCCAGTTATAGGTAATAGAATTCATTAACTGCAACCAAGATTTAGGGCGATAATCAATCGTCAAGCCAGCCCCGGCACGTGTTCTGTGCGACCCCTTCATAACACCTTTATTGCTATCATAATTCAAATCCAGACTATATCGGATAGTTTCCTCTCCTCCGGAAACATTCAAACTGTGCTTATGATTGAATACATTACGTAGCGGCTTTGACAACCAATAAGTGTCCACTCCACGCAACACCTGCTGCAACCGACGGTTATAATCCAAATCCTTTAAAGCCTGATCTATAGCAGATGTGTACAATCCCATACGTCTTTCAATCTCCAACATCTCGGCTGCATTACAAAGATTATAATCGGTCAAATCAGGAAAATCACCGCCTCCTGTCAAATTATAAGTAATCTGCATTTCTCCCGGTTTGGGGGCAACCGTTGTCACAACCACAACCCCATTGGCCGCCCGAGAACCGTATAAAGCAGTCGCAGCGGCATCCTTCAAAATAGTCATGCTTTCTATACGGTTCATATCCATATCATAGATTTTCTCCACAGAAACCTCAAAACCATCCAATATAAACACAGGCATATTTGGATTGTTTTTTAAGTTTGTTCGCTGGCTTCTTCTCTCTCTTTCCACATCCAACCCCTTATTCATCGAAATACTTGACTCCCCGCGTATATTGAATTCCGGTAAGGCATTCGGGTCTGAACCCCATAAATTATTTTCCTTAATTCGAAAAGAAGGATCAAACGTCTGCAAGGCAGCAATCACATTTTTATTGTTTGTTTTTAACAACTGATCTTTTGTTACCGTCGTTGCATTTCCGGTAAAACTTTCCTTACGGATATTGGCATAGCCGGTAACCACAACTTCTTCCAACTCCTCTTTCGTCTCCCTCAACACCACATGTATCTCCTCCTGTCCCTCATATTTAACCTCCTTTGAAAGCATTCCGACAAAAGAAAACTGTAATACAATCGACTCCATATCAGGGATTGCGATGGTAAATCTCCCATCCCCATCTGTCACCGTTCCTATCTGCAAACCTTTTATAAACACCGTCACGCCCGGCAGCAAATGTCCCTTTTCATCTTTCACAGTACCTTTGATTCTCACCTCCTTTACCTTTTGTGATTGCACCTCAGGTTTAATCACAATCACCTCATCCTGCAGCACATAAGTCAGGTTTGTATTTCTCAGACACACATTCAAAATCGTCCGGATATCATCTCCCTGCACATCAACATCCACCTTACCGATTTTGTCCAAATCCTCTTCATTATACATAAAAACAAACGATGTCTGGCGTTCTATCGCCCAAAGCACATCCTTCAGACTGACTGCCTTCATCGAAAGCGTCACTTGTTGTCTGTTCTGCCGGTAAGCATTTGCATGAACATGCAACATTCCCAGCAAAACAAATACAAATGTCCATCTAAACATAAGTCGCAATTTTCTCATAAGCTTGTAATTTGATAGTTATGTTGATTATTTTGATAAGACAAGACAAAACAACCCATCTGCTCTCGTCTTATCCTTAAAATTTTCTATTTCTATCTATTTTTATACGTCTATTAGCTCCAAAAAATGCACAAAAGAGAATCTATCCGTTTTTTCTGACGCTGCTCCTGTGATAATTCTTCATTCCCCGCATATCCCTTATAACAAGCTTCTTACAACAAGCTCCATTTATAATAAAACACCAAAAAAGATTTTTATGGGGAAGTCCATCCCCACTTTTTTTCAAAAAAAACAAAGAATAATTATCCCAGGAACAAATAGATCAGGTAGTAATAATCTTTTAAGACCACCCTTAATTTCTTATAAGCTATCTTTTTCTGCGTATGGACAGAGCTTTCAGCAATCCCCAATCGAGCGGCTATCTCGCTGTTTTTCAAGCCATCCAAAGCCAATTGAATCACCTCTCTTCCTTGAGGAGAAAGTGTTTCTATAGCGGCATAAAAGATGCGATAGCTCTCTGTCTCTATCAATTTGTCATGAAAAAAACCGCTGTTTTCAAACACGGAAACATCCTCCAACACCACTTTCTGACGCTGAACAATATTCAAACAATCGTTCCTGACAATAGTATAAAGAAAAGATTTGATTTTAACAATATGGTCAAAATCCCTCCTACGATTCCAAAACTTCACAAATGCCTCTTGCACAACATCCGCCGACAAGTCATCATCCTTCAAATAAGCAGAAGCAAATACACACAACCCTTGATAATATTCATCAAACAAACTTTTAAAAGCTTGTTCATTACCATGTTGTATCTGTTCTATTGCAATATTCACAATATTATCTGTGCAAGATTATCATACAAGTGTAGCAAAAAATATTCAACACTCCTAATAATCCTTGAACATAATTATAAATATACCTACTCCAAACGAACGAACTTCACGGCATCAGCAATAATCGCAACATCTTTGTCCCTGTTAATCTCCTTGTCTGAAAGCACTACGCGAACTTCTCCTCCTGGGAAATCAAAATTTCCCAAAGACACCCAACCGGATGAAATACCCACCAGTTCTTCATCCAATGAAAGCTCTACCTTCTCTTGTTTATCACCATAACAAACCGTATAATAGTTGACAACAGAAGAGGGGAAGGTCTTTATACCCGGGAAAGTAGTGATGTAATCCTTAAATACCTTTACCCAAACCTCATAATTTCCTTTAGGTAATGCGACCCGCCATGTTGCAGTCGACTCTCCGCGACCTCCACTTATACAATGATATCCGCGGATAGAATCCCCGCAAGCCGACACATTATATACAGGCACCCACCGGGATGATCTGCCGGCACGCGTGATAACGCGATAAGTCGGCTTTTTTCCAAACTTACGCTGAAACCATGACTCGTTGTTGTTTTTCACCTCAAAACCGGCATCTGTATCATCGACAAGCCATATATTCTCATCCGACTTTTCAAACTCCTCGTCCGAAATAGTCCTACAGACAAAACCCGGCTTCCAGGATGCCGCCATTTCCGGGGAGCAACGCTTATTGTCTCCCCACCAGGCTATCGGACGATTAGTCGACAAATAAGCATACATATAACCAATTTTATCTGAACTATTGCCCGCCATCCAATCTGCATCCCGGGATGCGCCCTGCACTATCAGAGAAAGGTATTTCGCTTCATGAGGGGCAAAATAGGCATGAACATTCTTACGTGTCATCAGACTACCACATTCAATGGAAAAAATTCCTCCGCAATTCCCCATATTCCGAACCAACGCATCAAGCCGATGCAATCCGGTCTGTTCATCATAGTACCGCACAGCATCCTTCACTCTGAAATAATGAGTATGTCTGGCTGCTTGCCATGAATGGACCATCGAATCCATATTCATCTGCCAACGCCGATTCCAACAGACCACTAACGAATCGTAATTCACCTCCCCGACAGACACGGCAAGAATACTGTCCAAAGAGACTGCAAATTCGCTCTCGGGAGCAACAATCGTAATATACGACCACAACTCCTTCACTTTTACAGCCAATGCTTCATACTTCAGGCCTTCATCTAAAGTATCGTCCACCAGAATCTCCTCCAACGTCCGCCCTATCAGGCAGTCATAAACATTACCATTTTTACTCACATGGGCAATATCCTCTACACTAAAGAGTTGTTGCTTATCAACCCGTCTCAACAATTCAAGTGCATCCCCCATAAAAGGATACTTTTCAGAATACACTCTACCCCGAGGCAACATGAATACCGTATTGGCAGCATGCCTAACCACGGGCAGGACTCTCTTGTCCAACCCCGGCAAAGGATGGCTACCACGCATTTTCATACTTACAAACATGTTCATGAACAAATCCCGGAATGCCTGATTGCAATCATCATATATCCGGAAATCACCGGACAAAGAACCGGTATAGTAGGATTGGAAAAACATATACTCCGGACAAAAAAACATTCCCGGTTCCACCTTCACATCTATGGGTTCTTTCCTATAACCCGAAGGCACAAAAGATACCGGAGTTTCCACACAAACAACCCGAGCATTACCGGTCTCATTCCAAAGGACTGCCTTGTAATCATCAGGGTCATATCCTATTCTTCTCATTCCATCTTCCTGCATATAGCGGGAAAACGCCGACCGATTGACCTTACCGAAGCATTTCTTCAATATTTTACCCCATTCCCCTACATAACAATCCAGTTTTAACGTCTGATGCAAAGGAAGCGAATAACTGTCTACATTCGCCGCATAAACAGAGATTCCGGGAGACAGACAAGAAGAAAAACAGACAAAATCCCCCCTTCTGTCACATCTCCCCTGAGAAACAACACAACATTGAGACGGCGATACAACCGTCAATTGGAATAATGTAAAATCCCAATGTGTAAAAGTTTCACACAACGGATTCACAGGAGGGGATGCCGCCGGATACCACATACATGCGGGAGTCAATAATAAAATATCCTTGTGGACAAATGCACCCCGCCGCCCCGTCGGAAAAAAATTATCAGCATGGAAAACATTCTCATACTCCTTGTCGGACAGATGCAAATCACAGATACGGTCGTCCACCGTTCCGCCATACTCCCAATGCAACACCAGGCTGTCTGCCGCAGGCAAACTGCAACGCACAACAACAACCTGACCGCTTCTTGTATAGCTCAAATCTTCCGCACCGCAACGCAATTCACGAATATGCAAGCCGGGATTCAAAAACAGGACAATACTATCCAATGCAGTGCTTTGAGGATTATAAACAGTCATATCACTGCCGATTTCCAAAACATTATCACTCTGAGCCAGCCGAATCCGATGATTTTTCACACGGCATGTCGTTTCGTTCCAATAGCGTTCAAACGCATTTTTCCACTCGTGACGCACGATGCGGTCATCCCGATAACTATATTCAAGTAAAAACAGACACCCCAAGCCCATCACAAGCGCAACCAAACCACACCAATGACAAATGCCCCGAATTTCTCTATTGGGAATCCGTCCCAGCTTTCCCAACCCCAACAACAAAAAGCCGATTCCCGCAAAGAAATAAATCAAACGATGGAACAAATAAGCCGACAAATTTATATGCCCCACCATATCCGAAAACAAATTAGGCACCCCCACAGCAAAGAAATCGAAGGTTCCATGTCCAACATAAGGCAATAACCAGAAACCTCCCAGACACCACAATATCCCGGCCAGCAAAGCCATCAATCTTGAAACATAACTGCTCAAAAACACCATTAAGCCGGCGACAAACACCCAACAGGGAATCGTCAAAGTCAACAGATAAAAAAGATAGTACCCCAAACGGAAAGGAGCAAGGCTGACCGAATGCACCACCAATATCACAACAAACATCACCGACAAACAGACAGCCATGAAAGAGAGAAAGACTCCCGTCAGAGAACCCCAATAATACAACGTATTGCCAAACGGACGGACCAATACCCCGTCACGCAAACCGGAACGAACCAGACGCCGAGGGAAATCCGACATAATGACTATTAGAAAAAGAGACTGAACCAAGCTGAACAAATAAGCATTCACCAAAGGAATAGAACAAGGAAGCCCCACCATTTTCCAATGTATGTCATCGCCCCCTTGCCTATACATCTGACACACAACCACTCCCACCAAAGACAAGACTACAAAGAAACGAAACACCCAGCTGCGCATCTGCAGTTTCATTTCATTCCTTATAATCAGAAAAAAAACATGTGTGTCCATCAGTCTATATTTTAGATTTATAATAGCCTACTCCAAACGAACGAACTTCACGGCATCAGCAATAATCGCAATATCCTGATTCTGATTATTCTCTTTATTGGAAAGGGTAATCTTCACCCCTCCACCGGGGAAATCAAAATTTCCTAAAGAAACCCACCCTTGTTGCTTATTCCCCAATGCCTCATCCAATGAAAGGGCAATCTCTTCCTGCTCGTCACCATAATACACCGTATAGTGATTTATTACAGACGGCAACGAAGCACCCGGTATCGTCAAACTTTTATAGACAAACACCTGCACATCGTAATACCCCTTAGGCAATGTTGCTCGCCAGGTTGCTGTGGATTTTCCGTTACCACCACTAATAATCCTGGCTCCGCGGATGGAATCTCCCTGGAATCTTGTACCCAATACATCTTTCCAACAATTCGTATGTCCGCCTTGTAAGGTTCTATAGGAGTGTTTCGGAGGAAAATAATGCTGAATCATCGTTTTATTTGCATCCACCAATTCAAAATCCGCATCCGAGTCATCCACCACATACTCATTGGCAGCCTCATTCGCCATAAACTCTTCCTCGGTTATAGTTTCCCAACAACTGCCTACATGCCAGTGGGATGCCACATCTTCAGAACAAGATTCTTCTTCAAAATCAATGACAAGCGGACGATTTGCAGACAAACCCATAAAGAAACCCATATCTTCGGCATACCCATCCAAAGAACGTACCACAGAAAAACGTTTGGCTTCACCAGCCTCAACAAATGCATTAAAATAGGTATTCTCTCTCCAACTACTGCATTCCACCCCAACAAGTCCTCCTTCTCTCCCGGCATTATACACCATACCCTCCACTTTTTGCAAACCTTTCTCTTTAGAAACATATTTCTTAAAGCTGCGGCAACGGAAATAGTGGTTATGTCGGCTTAGCAACCATTCCGACTGCGCACTATCCAAAGAGACATGCCAGCGTCTGTTCCATTTCGAAAGCAACGAATCCAGAATCACCTCCCCCACATGATTTACATACAGAGAATCCAAAGCTTTCGCAAACTCATTCTCCGGCACATCCAATACCAATCGATTCCACAAATCCCTAATTTTAAAATTCAAGCGCACGGACTTGGTATAATCATTTATCCCTGTATCCGATAGCAATTCCATCAAATTCCTATCGATAAAATAATCATATATCTCTACCATATCGTTAGAAATCACAGACCCGGAAAGCATTATGGAATGCTTATTTACACTCGGCAGTTTTCTCCACATACACCCCATAAAAGGATATTTTTCACTGAACAGACACATACGCGGGATATTCCAAACCGTTTTTCCAGAAGCTCGCGACACGCGTCCCTGTCCTCCTCCCCATCCCCGTCCGTACAACCCTCCACTCCGGAAAGGATGACTGAGGCTACTGCCATGCACTCCGTTATCTGCAAATACAGTCCAATACAAAGAGTATACGGCAGCCTGAAACTCTTCTATCCCGTATAACCCTCGGCAGTATTCATCTGCATAGGCAGAATCGAACAGACGTTCCCGCACAAATACCGCACCGGGTTCCACCATACCACCTGCATATCTCGCCGAAAAATCCGATGGAAGATAAGACACCGGACACTCCAGACAGTGCAAAAAAGGATAGGAAGAAGAATACCAAGAGGTTTTTATATAATTCTCATAATCATTGGTCAATGACCTCCAATAAGCAGAAAAGTCCTTAGCCTGAATATTCTTGAACTTTTTCGCCCATTGCTTTCCCCAAGCAGACAGGCAACAACGCAGACTCAGCCCTCTATCTACCGGAACATCATAACTAGCACCATTTATTCCATAAACCGTCAATGCCTGCAAAGGACGTTCCGATTCAAAAGAAATATCCTCACCATTACGCTTACCCAAGCCGGAAGCGACCACAATGTTCTGACGAGGAGAACTGACAGAAAGACTGAAGCGAGTAAAATCCCAAAGTGTAGAAAAAGGATCCACCGGATTCACCGGAGGAAGAGCCACCGGATACCATATACTGGAAGAGGTTAAAAGTAAAATGTCATCATCGACAAAAGCTCCTCGCCTTCCAGTCGGAAAAAAATGGTCACCACAAAAACTGTCCTCATAATCCTTTCGGTTCAAAAACAAGTCGCAAATCCGATCATCCAGAACTCCGGCATAATCCATATCCACTACGAGCGAATCTTTGCTTTCCAGACGGCAGTTTATTACACACACCTGCTCATCCCGCCAATAAGGCAATGTAACCTTCCCGCTAGAAACACGCGACAAATGCAGCCCCGGATTTAAGAACAACACCAGACTATCCAACGCTGTCTCTCCGGGATTATAGAGCACCATCCGACTCGAAGCAGTCAAATGTTTGCCAGACTGGCTCAAATGGATGACATGCGTTTTCACCCGGCTGGTTGTCGCATGCCAGTGACGTTCAAAAACAGAAACCCAACACTCTCGTTGATGGGCAGTCCGCCAATAACTATACTCAAGACTACATAGAAAAGACAAACCAATGACAAAAAAACAAAGCCCCCAAACACGGACCAATCGTCTACAAGATTGACTATTAGGCAAACGCCCCAGATGCCACAAACCCAACAACAACAAACCAATTCCTGCAAATAAATAAATCAAACGATGCTGCAAATACCCCCACAGGTTTACATGACCCACCATATCAGAAAACAGATTAGGAACCCCCACTGAAAAATAATCAAATGTTCCATGCAAAATATAAGGCAACCAAAACACACCGAAAACAAACCATACTAAACTGACAAAAAGACCGAACACGCGCGAAAAAACAGCACCAAGACACGCAGCTAAGCCGGACACAAAGAAAAAACAAGGGACATTTAAAGTCAGAATATAAAAGAAATAAAGCGACAATGATAACGGAGCAGCATTGACTGAATTCACTAATAGAATTACCACAAATACCTCCACCACATTCACCAAAAGGAAAAGAAGGAATATTCCCGTCAATGCCCCCCAATAATACACCGTGTTACTAAAGGGACGCACCATCACCCCGTCACGCAATCCCGACCGTATCAGACGTTGCGGAAACTCGGACATAATAACTATCAGGAAAAGCGATTGAACCACGCTAAAAAGATATGCGTTCATCAAGGGCATGGAACAGGGAAGTGCTACCATTTTCCAGGCACTACTGCCTGCTCCATGTATATACATCTGATACGCAACTATTCCCACCAAAGACAAGACTATAAAGAAACGAAACACCCAGCTGCGCATCTGCAATTTCATTTCATTCCGCATTATCAAGAAAAAAGTATGCGTATCCATAGTATTCGATTTTAGATATATAACATCAACTTAAGAAAAACTCATTCGGCTTCAACATAAAACACTCAAGTGAACTGCAAATACCTTCCAAGTCAAAGATTACATCTTGCCACAAATATAAAACTTATTCCCAAAAAAGCAAATCTTCAAAAAAACGAAGGGACTATGTGAAAAAGAGGCTGTATTTTGTCGGGAAAAATGCGAAAGTAGATAATATTTGAACAGAAAAGGAAGATTTTTTTCTTTTATTGTTCAAAATATTACTGATGTATATCCTGACTTCGTCAATGCGTACCCCAAAACCCATCATTAAACAATGGTGCGATCCGTTGATGACGTTTCATAAGCATTGTTCTTGTTATAGTTTGCTTACTTTGAGGTAAAGTCACCTGTATCGTGACTATAGTCTGTGCAAGCGCCAGCACTTTATCTACACTCATGTTTATATTGGATAGCTTCAGTAGTCTCTCTAGCTCTTTGTAGACTTTAAGTGCCACAAAGCAGATGCACACGTGAGCTTCTATTCTCCTACGGGTAAAATGAAACATCGGCCTTATCTCTATTTTTGATTTTGATATCCGGAAAGCCCTCTCAACATGCCCGAGATTATGGTATGCGGCGTATACCTCGCTAACAGGAATATCCGTGTTTGTAAGATACCCTTTAAGACCGTCCCATTTCTCGTCCGCTTCAAGCTTATCATAATTTATGGAAACCTTTACGTCTCCTTCCATTTTTAAGAATTTGTTGTAACCACGCTTGTTAATGTTGTCTTTCGTAAGTGTTCCTCGGTTATAAGCCTTTTCCAAACGGCGTATTCCCTTTTCTCTGTTATAGGCGTCCTTGCGGGCACGGTCGTCGGTATATCCTACCAAGAGTCGCTGTCCGTTACCTTTGTCGTACTCTATCATTTGACAATTGACCTTCGGCTGTGCAAGAATCCACTCCTGTATTTTCTTGCTTTCATTCTTTATCTTTGCGCCGATAATATATTTGTAGCCATTACTCTCAAGGTCCGCTATATTATTGCCGTTCATAAGCCCGGAGTCGGCTACGACAATAAAATCATCAAGACTGTACTTCCTGACAAATTCAGTCACGACAGGTAACATTGTATGTCCTTCATATTTATTGCCCTCGTATATACAATATGCCAACGGGTAGCCTCCAATACTGACAAGCAGCCCTGGGATTATTTGCGGATTCTTGTGACGGCCTTCCTTGGAAAATCCGGTCTTACGCAAGTCGTCTTCATAATCGGCCTCAAAATAAAGGGTGGTTACATCATAAAAAAGAACGCCAATATGCCCATCTGGTATTTTACTGGTGTGCATAACGCTGATACCCTGGACAATTTCATGCTGATTGTCGCTAAGTTTGTCCAGATAGCGGTATATCTTTGACAAGCTGACATCTTCGTCAAAATGATTCTTCAGATATTCTACTGTGGCTGATTTGCTTACAGGATAAGCAAGACGTGCCTTGACAAGCTGCCGAAAAACAATGTCCTCAATTCGGTTAAAGCCAATATTATCAAATACACGATCGAGTATTAAATCAGCTCCGTTGATAGATATATTAGTGATACATGAAAGCATTTGTTCGGCACTTAGCAGTTCAGTCTCACATTTCTTGCGTTCATCACCGAAAAGGTCCAGACGTGGATGGCGGCGTTCTTCCTCCCTGTCAATCCAGACACGAGCTTTGACCAAAAGTCCATCGATCTCATCTGGACTTTTGGCGATGCCTATAGTTGCAAACTCCTTGTAAAAGCCGGAACTCTTTTCAGCGACAACAATGCTTACGGTACCAGACCGATTCTTTTTACGCTTAATGAACATAGAAAAATACGTTGCGTACCCCATTTTTGGGGTACGAAAAGTATATATAATTATTTATCAAGCAATTACAAAATCGATAATTTTATAGTGACGAAGTCAGGAAAAAGGGATCGGGTACGGTATCATTCGTCTGACCGATGGAATAAACCGCCGATTTGTCCAAAACTTCGGGCAAGTCAGCGGTTTTCTCTATATTCTGGTGTAGTTGAGCGATATTATTTTTCCCACCAGACTTTGGTGTTGATATCGTCAGGTCCTCCCAGCGATTTTACTGCGGCCTCGTAATTGGTTTTATTGGTTTGTTGGAGGGTGGCCGGATAGTTGAACCGTACGGGGACCATTTTGTTGTTATCCATGCCTGCTCCGGGTTTCATTTCCGGGAGACCTGTACGGCGGTATTCGAACCAGGCCTGATAATCACAGAAGAAAGCGGCCAGATGTTTTTGAAGTAGTATCCGTTCGAGTGTCCCGTCGTATGTGGCTTTGGGGTTGTCGAAATAGTCTCCGGGGACTACCCCTCCCCATTGTTCGATTATCGCTTCTACGGCTTTCCGGTAGTGGGGGGCTGCCTGGTCTGTGATCAGTCCCCGCCAGGCCATTTCAGCTTTGATGAATTCAACTTCGGCATAAGTCATAAAAAGCACTTTCATCGGTGCCGTACCTAATGTTGCATTAATATTGGAAGCATTGTAATCGAATCGTTCGGTGGCAGCAAATCCGCTCGGATAACCTTTATAACCGATCTTCTCCTGGCTACCGTCGTTTTTGGTGGCTTCATCCATAAAAATAGGAAGACGCGGATCGTTCAACTCCACCAGTGTATTTACAAAAAAGGAAGCCATCGCTTTATTGGAACGAAAATCTTCGAGCCGGCTAATGGGTGAGTCGTACGGCGAGATACCGGATATCGGCAATAAAGCTCCGTCTGCATTGTTTTCAAATACCGGATACTTTACCGGATTTCCGATCATCTCCGCTAATTTGGCCAGACTGTTCATCTCCGAACGTTTCGAAAGCCTCAGTAAACTTCGCATGTGCAGCGAATTGGCGAATTTTCTCCATTTCCTGACATCCCCGTCGTATAATAAATCGGTAGAAGATAAACTTTCGGATTCATCGAAAAGTGAATTTGCCGTTTCCAGATCACTTAATACCTGTTCGTAGACTTTTTGCTGGGTATCGAACTTCGGAGTTAAGATTCCTTCGTCTCCCCGGCAAGCTTCAGTCATCGGAACATCTCCGAAGCAGTCGGTCAGATTGGCATATACCCAGGCTCTCAAGGTCAAGGCTACCGCCTGATAATTTTTACTTTCTGCACCGACGGCCAATTCATACATTTCTTTGATATTGGTCAGCTGGAGATAATAAGTATTCCAGGTAGAATTTCCGGCATTCTGTAAATCCGCATAACGATGTACTCCGCCGGTAGTACTGGTGGTGACCATAAACTGCATCAAATGATGGGTAAAACTATGGGCCCGGTTATAATTGAAATTGGCTAAATCGTAAAGGGTGGGCGTCATCAGAGTCGAAGGGTCGATTTTTTCCAGTCGGTTGGGATCGGTATTGATCTCGTCGAAGTTTTGGGTACAAGCAGTCCATCCGGTTGCCAATAGCAATAGGCCTATTATTTTTTTTCGTAACATAAATCTATTTTTAAAATATTAACGAACGATGATCAGAATTTCAGTGTCAGATTAAAGCCCATGGTTCGGGTAGAAGGTAATTGTCCCATTTCCGAACCCGGAACGATGGTACCGTTATTCAGGGTTGCGACTTCCGGATCGTATACCGGGAAATCTTTTGTCCACATGGCCAGATTACGCCCGTACAAGGCGAGGGTCAGGCGTTCGATACCGATCTTATTCAACCCCGCCGAGGGAATCGTATATTCGATACGGGCTTCCCGGAGCTTCAGGAAAGAAGCGTCGAAAGAGTTGGTCTCTACATTGGCACGCCTCCAATAATCGGCGTAGTATTTGGATACAGAGATCGGTACATTGTTGGGTACATACTGCCCCCGTTCATCCAGCATCACACCTTCACCGACGACTTCAAAATTGGGGTTTTCCCGGTATTTCAGGGTATGTTTCAATGTTCCGTGTTCGGTCATTTTATGGTGAGTCTGGGAATAAACGATACCTCCCCATTGACCGTCGAACAATATGCTTACCCGGAAATTTTTGTAAGAAAACTCGTTCGAGAAACCGGCTTTCCAGGCGGGATAGGCATTCCCTACATATTCGAATTCGGTTGTCCGGGCCGTGATCCCGTCTTTCCAAACAACTTGTCCGTCAGGGGCCCGTTTTAGTTTATAACCGTAAATATCACCGATAGAACCACCTACTTTTGCAATCAGGGCACAATTAGTACCTCCTGTATAAGCAATGGTCTGTCCATCGGTCAAACCGGCTGCCAGGGACAATACCTTGTTGTAATTTTTCGCCCAGGTAAAAGTTGAATTCCAGGTGAAATTTTTTGTTTTTACCGGGGTTCCGTCCAGTTGTAGTTCGATACCGCGGTTACGCACTTTCCCGGAGTTCATCGTTGCTTTGGTATAACCGGTCGTTTGATCCATCGGTACGTCGAGAATCTGATTCCGGGTGATATTGTTATAAAAAGCCAGATCCAGTCCGAAACGCTGCTTGAACATCCGCCAATCCAGTCCGACCTCTATGCTATTGGAGATTTCGGGTTTGAATCTGGCATTGTAAAGCGTGGGAGATACGGAAGCCGATCCCGGAAAGGCAGAGGTATTATAATATTTGGCTGTTTTATAGGGATCGGTATCATTTCCTACCTGTGCCCAGGAAGCTCTCAACTTGGCAAACGATATTTGTTCGGGTAGGCGGAGTAGGTCTGAAAGTATAAAACTCGTACTCACAGAAGGATAGAAAAAAGAGTTGTTGCCGGAGGGGAGTGTACTCGACCAGTCGTTCCGTCCGGTTACATCCAGAAAGATCTTATTGGCATAAGATAAGGTGGCTGTGCCGTACACACTATTTACCCGTTTGTTTCTTTCCGTAAAGGTGGTGATCGGGGCAGCGACTCCGTTACTCAGTTTATAAACTCCCGGAGTGATCAGGTCTTTTACGTAAGCCTGTTGCATTTTGTATTTATTGTCCATCCGGTTGGCTCCTACCGATACACTCAGATTGAAACTGTTGCTCAATTGGTTCCGGTAGGTAAGTAGAACGTCCGTATTGTTTTCGTAGCTGAATACATCTTGTTGCTGGTAATATCCTTTGGGGAAATTCTTCAGACCATAAGGACGGATCATTTCGCGGGTATCGAAACTCAGGTCGATACCGGAACGGATCATCAATTCCCATTTCGGTGAAAATTCATAGATGATCGAACCGGTTGCGACAACACCGTGTTTTTCCATCGGATTCAGACATTCGTAGGCGATAACGTAAGGATTGTCCAACCAGGGACTGAACGGACGCAATATTTCCCGTCCTTCTTTCCCTTTCACCCAGCGTTGTTGGTACCAGCGTACATCGACGCTCGGATTGGTCAGGATCATAAAATAAGGGATAGAGGAGTTGTTATATCCCGTTGCCGGCAGATTATCGCTTTGCCGTTTGACATAATTGACCTTGGCGGAAACTCTTAACTTATCGGTTACCTGGTTTTGGAAGGAGCCCGATACGGCGATCCGGTTAAAACCCGTGTTCGGCATGATCCACTCATTTTTGGTATAAGTAAGCGATAGGCGAACGGCACTTTTTTCCGACGAACCGTCGATCGCAATACTGTTGACGAGTGTATAACCTGTTTGCCAGAATGCTTTACGATGATTTCTCTTCACCCATGGGGTACGGACCGTACCCATCTGTTGGGTTTCGGGGTCGTATTGATAATAGAGCGAACCGTCCAGTTTAGGCCCGAACGAAAGAGCTACATTGCCTGAAGCGGCTCCGTCTTCGGAATCTCCGTAAGAGTAATACAGTTTGCCCGAAGCATTGGTCTTTAAATCACCTTGACCGTATTCTTCCTGAAATTCAGGCCAGTGTAATACCCGGTCGAAACTGGAGTTGGAATTAAAAGTCACTCCCAGGTATTTTTTCTTTTTATTCACGCCTGATTTCGTCGTCACGAGCATCACCCCATTGGCTGCCCGGCTTCCGTATAAAGCAGCTGCGGTAGCTCCTTTCAGCACCTGGATACTGGCGATATCATCCGGATTGATGTCGGCTATGCCATTCCCGTAATCTACCGGTACGTCACCACCACCTCCGGCTCCGTAGGAGTTCGAACCATCACCTGTCATCTGACTGTTTAAAGGCACTCCGTCCAATACGATCAAGGCATTGTTGCCGTCGATATTTAAAGAAGCATCCCCGCGTAAAGTAATCCGGGCGGAGGAGATCGGACCGGAAGAAGTCGACAGGATATTTGCTCCGGCTACTTTTCCGACCAATGCAGAAGCCCAGTTGGTCGGTGTCGCATCGGACATCATCTTTTCAGTAACGGTTTGGGTGGAATAGCCCAGGCCTTTTTCTTCTCTCTTAATCCCTAAAGCTGTGACTACTACGCCTTCCAGTTCTTGCCGTTCTTCTTCCAGGGTAACATCGATCACTGTTTTGCCGTTCCATTTCAATTCCTGTGTTTTAAAGCCTAAAAAGCTGAAAACGAGCACAGCGTCTTTATCTGCTTGCCCCATAGATAAAGAATAAGTCCCGTCATTTTGTGTTACCACTCCCAGCGTTGTTCCTTTTATCAGGACGGCCACCCCGGGCATCGGACTTCCCTGCACATCTTTGACGGTGCCCGATAACACCATATCTTGCCCGAAACCTAACTTACAGGCAAGACATAAGACCCATAAAGTCGTAAAAATTCGTTTTGTCATACTGATTTTACACCTACTTTTCATAGTAATTTTAATTATTTTTTACAGGTGTAAAAGTATATTCAAGAAAAAACGGAATCATTACAAAAAAGTGAAGATTCCGTTAACCCGTCACGACTCAACTATTTTTTATCCTCTCATTGATCAGATCGCGGTATTCCCAGTAAGCTTGTTCCAATAACGGCATTTTTTCAGCGAAGAAAGCATATATTTTATCCCAGTCCGCGGGATGGTATAGATTGACATCTTTCAATTCGAAATAAATCACACTTAACGGGCGTTCGCCCATGCCGAGGTAATCTTCGTCCCAATGCAGATCCTCCCCGCAATCCGCTGCCATGAGTTTCCGGTAAGACTGAAAACATTCGTAGATTTCGTATCTTCTCAAATCGTTTTTATGGTCGATTTGGAACAATACCAGAGCTTTTTGTTCATCGGCATAAAATTTGAGTTGGGTAGACTTGATTTTAACTCCTGTCAACACCCATTTCCGGTAAATCTTATGTTTGGAACAATAGCGTTTAAATCCGTTCCAAAAATTGATTTTAAGCTCTTTTGCTTCCTCCTTCGACCACATAATCGTTGAAAATTGAATATAAAAAAATGAAAATAATTATCTTTGCAAAGATAGAATTAATTGGGCGAAAGTTTATAATGTCTATGCCTTAGTTTAATTGCTTATGTTAGAACTAAAATACGATTATCACAGTATAGAGGCCGGATGTGACGAAGCCGGGAGGGGATGTCTGGCAGGTCCTGTTTTTGCTGCTGCCGTAATCCTGCCGGATAATTTTTCCGACGAATTGCTCAATGACTCTAAGCAGCTTTCGGAAAAACAACGGGCCGGGCTCCGTCCGGTCATCGAACGGGAAGCTTTGGCTTGGGCTGTGGCTAGTGTCGATAATCACGAAATCGACAAGATCAATATTCTGAATGCTTCTATTCTGGCGATGCACCGGGCTTTAGACCAATTGAAAGTACGCCCCGGACACATCATTGTCGACGGTAACCGTTTTAAAAAATACAGAGATATTCCTCACCTTTGTATTGTTAAAGGTGACGGTAAATATATGTCCATAGCAGCGGCTTCCGTGCTTGCAAAAACTCACCGGGACGAATATATGGAAAACCTTCATGCTCTTTTTCCCGTTTACAATTGGAAAAAAAACAAGGGGTATCCGACACAGGAACACCGGAAAGGAATCGAACAGGCTGGAGTTACGGAATTTCATCGTACCAGTTTTACTTTATTGGACTCACAGTTAAAAATTCAATTTTAAAATAAGAACCTATGCATTAAAACTTGCTCCCTTCTTTTGTATTTAGTTTATTGCTTTTAGCCTTTACCTTTTAAACTTTTACTTTTTATATGGCTTTCATCAATTCGATATTAAGTATTTTCACCCAGAAACGGTTGGCACAGATTGACTTTTTCAAGGCCAATCCGATAAAAGTACAACGGGATACGTTACAGGAATTATTAACTCTGGCAGCAAACACCGAATATGGTCGGAAATATCACTTCAACACTATTTTGACTGCCGAACAATACCGGGAGCGTTTGCCGATCGTCCATTATGAAGACATCCGGGATCTGGTCCTGCGGACTATGGAAGGGCAGAATAATTTGCTTTGGCCCGAAGAGATCAAATGGTTCGCCAAATCGTCGGGGACTACCGATGCCAAAAGTAAGTTCATCCCGGTAAGTCCTTCTGTACTTGAAAATTGTCATTTCAGAGGGGGAAAAGATGTCATCGCTATTTTTAACAGGCTCTATCCGGAAGCACAGGTATTTAGTGGAAAGACTCTGGCTTTGGGGGGGAGTAGCGAGGTTTCTAAAAGTAATAGCCATTGCCAGTACGGTGATTTGTCGGCCATTATGATTTCTAATACCCCTTTTTGGGCCAATATGATGAAAACCCCCGATTCATCTATCATGCTGATGAGTAATTGGGAGGAGAAAATCGAGAAGATATGTGAGACGACGATCAAAGAAGATGTCCGTTGCCTGGCAGGAGTTCCTTCCTGGTTTCTGACGGTCATTCATAAAATTTTGGAAAAAACAGGAAAAAGCAACCTGCATGAAGTGTGGCCTAACCTGGAGTTGTTTATTCATGGTGGGATTAGTTTTATTCCTTACCGGGAACAATACAAACGTCTTCTGCCTGATCCTAAGATGAAGTATCTGGAAACCTACAACGCTTCGGAAGGTTTCTTCGGTTTACAGGATGATCCGGAAGATGCTTCTATGTTGCTGATGTTGGACTATGGGGTTTACTATGAATTTCTTCCTATGAGTGAGCTCGGTAAAACCAAACCCCGGACTTTATTATTGGAAGAAGTGGAAACCGGGGTCAATTATGCGCTTATCATTACGACCAATGGAGGGTTATGGCGTTATATGATCGGAGATACCATTCAATTTACTTCGGTTAAACCGTATAAGTTCAGGATTACCGGTCGCACAAAATTGTTTATCAATGCTTTTGGAGAGGAACTGATCATCGATAATGCAACAGAAGCGCTCAAACGGGCATGTGCAGAGACCGGCGCAGATGTTTACGAATTTACTGCGGCTCCTGTCTTTATGGAAGAAGGGAAAAAAGGCGCTCACGAATGGTTGATCGAGTTCAATACACCTCCTGCCGATCCGGAGTATTTTGCCGGTATCCTGGATCAGGAACTTCAAAAATTAAATTCCGATTATGAAGCCAAACGGTTGTTATCTCTGGAGCGTTTACGCCTGCATATCGCCCGTCCCGGACTTTTCAACGACTGGCTTAAAGAGAAAGGTAAACTGGGAGGACAACACAAAGTGCCCCGGCTTTGGAATGACCGGACACATCTTGAAGAGTTATTGCTGCTGGACCGGAAATAAAATTCGGACAGGGACAGGGCCTCCGGAGAGGCTTATAGATTGTAGGCCTGCAGCTTTTAAAGCCGGACCGGTAGCTTTGTTGTGAAAATTGGAGGGGAAGTGATAGCTTCCCCAAACTGTATCCGGCGGCTTTGTGCCGGTCAGACAACGGTTTTTCCAGACCATCCCCTGTTCTGTTTTCCGGCTGTTTTATTGTTGAATGAGTTATACCGGAGGCTGTGGGAGTATACCGGTTTCATGGCCGGAAGGTTTATTTATCGGGGAGGAGTACCACTTTTTGCCGGGGAAAAATATGTCCGAAACGGTCGGTGACTTCGATCTCGATTTCCCGGGCTTTTTCAGATGGAGTAGCTTCAAAATAAAAGAAAGATTCCTGGGGTTGGGTATATTTCTCGGTCTTCAATCGGCCGACATATTCCAGATAATCGGGATCATAGCCGTTAAAACGTTGCATTGCCCCTTTAGCGGCTCCGTCTTCATACCATTTCACCTGCCATTTTTTATCCCAGTTCCAGACCTTGGCAATGACGCTGTTCGGTTTTTCTTTCACAGTTCCCCGGGGAAATACTTTAAATTGCCAGTTGCGCTCATGGCCTACGGATTTATAAAACCATTCTATTTCCGAGCCTGTAATTTCGAAAACATCATAACCGTTAGGGGTACCGTCACGATTTTCATCGGCTGTCCACCAGGTTCCGCAGATGGCTCCTATATTGTGTTCGATAATACCGGGTTTGATTTCATGGTTGGAATTCAGGTGGGTATGCCCTGAGATCAGACTGACTGGGTGGTTTTTCAAAATACCGAACAATTCTTCTCCGCCGGGGATGATACCCCGGTCAGCATAATAAAAAGGGGAATGGGTGGCGATGAGGATTGGAGCATTTTCCGGAAGGTACTTTAAAAGTTGGCCTACCCATTGAATTTGTTCCTCCGTCAGGGCTTCGGTATATTTTTTATTTCCCTCGTAGAGGATGTTGTCGAGTACAATGCAATAGACTTTTCCTAATTGAAAAGCGTAATAAGCCGGACCGAAATATTTTTCGTAGGTGTGGGCAGAAGCTTTGTCCGACAAGATTTCCTTATCATGATCATGATTACCGATAACGGGATAGAAAGGTATCTTTAGTCGGGCCATTTCTTTTTTGTAGACCGGGAAGTGTTCGAAATGATCCCAGACGATATCTCCCAGACTGATTCCGGTGACCGGTGTAGCCGGGGGATAACTTGCAATCATCTCTTGCAGGTCGGGAATACTTTGGGTCTGGAAACGCTGGAACTGTTCATCCGTTTTGGTTTGTACGTCCGCGATGGCTAGCAGGATATGATGACTCCTTTTTCCTGTCTCGGTCAGCTGGAAGATATAATCTTCTTTTTCCGGATCCAAAGGCAGATAAAATTCAGGAGTTCCCGATCGGTAATCGGCCACATATCCATCCGGGGTCAGGAGGTAAACGAAACGGGCTTCCTGGTCGGTGTCGAGTAGGAAATTCCCTTTTGTGTCTGTCTGGGTGAAATTTATTCCGTCGGTGATGACGACATGGGATAATCCTTTATTTCCTGCTTTTACCTGTCCACGGATAGGCATACAGAAAGCAGCATGACTGAGAATCAGAAATGCTGCCGATAAACAAATTGTCAGGTTCATGATTTATTCTTTGATTAAGATAGAATTGAAAACAGTTAATATTTCTTCAGGAGATTTGGCCTTTTTCAGGGCTTTTTCGAGCTCTCCGGTTTCTTCCTCATAGTAAGCGACAAAGGCTGCATCCAGGCATTTCGACAGTTCTGCCGTAGCTGTTTGTTCGTTGATTTCCTGCCGGCGGACTGCTTTTTTGAAATAACTGTCCAGCTTCATAACCGAGTTATAAATCGCGGGTTTATAGATTTCCATCGTGTTATCGGTGAATCCTACCGTTGCTGTATGCCGGCGGACATATACTTTCTGAGTAGCATACAGTTTGCGGGCAATCCGATCCCCGAGGAAGTGCTGGGGATATTCTTTCAGGTCTGCATGATTCAGGTCGATCCCATAATTGGTGAATACAAATTGAGGAGTTTTCGCCGGTATAGGAGTACTGGTTGAAGCTGTAGTCGTTCCATGTGTCTTGTTGTCGGCCAGAGCCATCCGTTGAGCTTTTACCGAGAACCCTAATGCGATAAGTGCTAAAAATAAAATTGTAATTTTCATATTCTTTTTTTATTCAATGTGATTTTCCTTATTTTTCAATGCAAAGTAAGAACAGAGAAATTACAGCCTGGTGAATAAATTATTTCGATTCGGTTAAATTTGGGGTACCGTAGGTTTGGATAAGAAAGTTAGTTACATGTTTGTTTTTTCCCTTCGGTTTCCTATTTTTGTTTCGGAAACATGGACTTTTTTTCCCGACATATTATTATATTTGTTCAGGTATTTTCAGTAATTCTATGACAGAGGAAGCGATGTTATTCCGGCGGGTGCAGGAGGGATGTTGGGAGGCTTTCGATGTGCTGTTTCATACTTATGCGGAACAGCTGTTTTTTTATGCGATGGGGTTTGTGAATAACCGGGAGGAAGCCAGGGATATTGTGCAGGGAACGTTTATTACTTTGTGGGAACAGCGGGGGAAGATTCAGTGTACGGGGGCTATTTATCCTTATTTGTTACGTTTGGTGAAAAATGCTTGTCTTAATTATCAGGTGCATGAGAAAGTGAAGGAACGTTATTTGTTGGAAAAACGAATGACGGAGGAGGAAGGGGAAGAAGTGCCGGCAGATGAGGAGGAGGAGTTTGAGGTGCAATATGCCCGTTTGCGGAAAGTGGTGGATGGTTTGCCGGAGAAATGCAGGGAAATTTTTATTTTGGGATGCGTAGATGGGTTGAGTTATAAAGAAGTGTCGGAGAAAATGGGAGTGTCGGTGAATACGGTGAAGACACAGATTAAGTTGGCGTACAGGAAGTTGAAATTAGAATTAGGAGGGCAAAATTTTGTGTGGGAGTGGACTGCTGGGGGAGTATTGTTTATATTGATGCAAAAATAATTTTCAAAAAAAGTATTTTTCTTTTCACCCTGATCGGCTATCTTCTTGTTTAGAAGATAGGAAAAGATAGTTAAAGCCTTTATAAAAAATGGACTTATGGTAGAACAAGAGGAAAAGAGATGGTTGCGTGCTTTGTTGGAGGGAGAGGTTGAGCCGGGAAGTGAGGAGTGGGAGCAAGTCTGTACGGATTCTGCTTTTACGCGGGTGAGGGAGAAGGTCGGTGCTGTTGCCAGACTGGATTTTACACAGCAGGAAGATGAGGTGGAGGGGATGTGGAGAGTGTTGGTGGACCGGAGGAAGAAGGGGTTGGAGCGGCGGGCCCGGGGGCGGAAACGTTTATTGCGGTGGATATCCGGGACGGCTGCGGTGGTGGCGTTGGGAATCGGAGGATGGTTATCGATCCGGGGAGTGGAAAGAGAACAGGTGGTTGTGGTAGGCGGAAGAACGGTAGAGGGTGGGACAGAATTGGTGTTGCCGAATGGAGAGAGGCGGGTATTGGGGGACGGTAAGGTAAGGGTGGTGTCGGACAGTTGCGGAGAGATGCGGACGGAGAATAGAACGCTGATTGTAGAGTTGGGAGGGCAGGAGACGAAGAAAGCGGAGTATTATACGCTGAATGTTCCTTATGGGGAAAAATATAGTATTGTATTGCCGGACGGGACCAAGGTATTTTTGAATGCGGGGACGACGTTGAGGTATCCGGATCATTTTGAAGGAGGGAGCCGGGAAGTGTATTTGAATGGGGAAGCTTATCTGGAAGTGACAAAGGATGCGGAACATCCCTTTGTGGTGAAAACGGAGGAGGTGGAGGTGAAGGTATTGGGGACCGTATTCAATGTGAATGCTTACCCGGAAGGGGAGTGGGTCAGGACAACTTTGGTAGAGGGGAAGGTAGAAGCGGTTTGCGGAGGTCGGTTGTTTGTGATGGAACCGGGAATGCAGGTGGCTTATTCGAAGGGAACGGGTGAGACTGAGTATAAAAAGGTGGACACACATTTGTTTACCTCGTGGAAAGACGGGTATTATGAGTTTGAGGAGATGGAGTTGGGGGAATTGATGCCGTTGCTGGGACGGTGGTATGCTGTAGGAGTGGATTTTGAAGAACCGGAATTGAAACGGTTAAAGTTCAGTGGGCGCTTGCAGCGCTATGAGACGGTGGCGGATTTGGTGAAGATGTTGGAATACACGGGGGATGTCGTATTTGAGGTGAAGAATGACCGGATTTTGGTCCGGAAGAGATAAAAGAAAAAGCAGGCAGTGGATCTGATCAATCCTCTGCCTGCCGGAGTTCAAGATACCTCCGGAAATCCTTGCAAGAAACGGAGGTATTCAATTTTAATTTAAACACAGCAAATTTATGAAAAAAATGCAGGACACAGCATCGCCAGGGCATTTTGTGTGCAGGCGGATGTTAATCTTAAAAACTTTTCTGGTAATCCTGTTGTGGAGTACCTGTCTCGTTTCTGGTTACAGGGGACATGCTCAGGAGAGAACGACGGTTACGGTGAACATGACGGATGTCACGCTGAATGAGGTGATAACCGAGTTGAAAAAGCAAACGAAGTATGATTTTTTTTACAACAGCGAGCTGGTGAAATCGAAGGGTAGAGTGAGTGTGCGGGCACGTAATTTAGATCTGCGGGAGGTGTTGGAACAGGTATTGACGCCGGTAGGGCTGGAATATGCTATTCAGCAGGATTTGATTACGATTCGTGAGAGACGGGTACAGCAGGAGGTGGCGAAGATAGAGATGATTACGGTGAGTGGCAAGGTGACGGATAAGGATGGTAATCCAGTGGTTGGGGCTACAGTTGTGATTCATGGAACGACACAAGGTGTGGCGACGGATGTCGACGGTAAATATTCTTTGATGACTCGTCCGGACGATGTATTGACGATATCTTTTATCGGTTATAAAACAGAAGTGGTGCCGGTGAAGGAGAATAAACATTTGAACGTGATTTTGAGCCCGGCGTCGGAGGATTTGGAAGAGGTGACGGTGGTGGCTTTCGGACAACAGAAAAAAGAGAGTGTCGTGTCGGCAATTACGACAGTACGTCCGATGGACCTGAAGTCGTCAAACAGTGACTTGACAAGCAGCTTTGCCGGTAAGATCGCCGGTATGGTAGGCTGGCAGACAGGGGGATTGCCGGCGGCTTTAACGGAAGATGAAATGAATACGAAATTTTATATCCGTGGTATTACGTCGTTTCAGACAGGGGCGAATGTGGACCCCTTGATTTTGTTGGATGGCGTAGAATCGTCGAAGCTGGATTTGGCACGTATAGCTCCGGAAGATATCGAAACATTCAGTGTGATGAAGGATGCTTCGGCTACGGCGATGTACGGTGCACGTGGTGCGAACGGAGTGATTTTGGTGACGACGAAAAAAGGACAGGAGGGGAGTGTGTATGCGACAGCACGTTACGAGACGGTGTTTTCAATGCCGACAAAGCGTATCGATGTGGTGGATCCGGTGGATTATATGAAAATGTATAACCGGGCGCTTTTGACTCGGGATCCGTTGGCAACGCCGAAATATAGTGTGGAACGTATCAACCGGACCCGCTCGGGAAAGTATCCGTCTTGGGTTTATCCGGCGAATGACTGGTATAAGATTTTATTCAAAAACTATAATGTGAACCACCATGCAGGTTTGAATATCCGGGGAGGTTCGAAGGTAATTCAGTACTATGCTTCGGTGAATTACAACCGTGATCAGGGGATGTTGAAGACAGATAAGTTGAATGACTTCGATTGTAATATTACGAATAATCAAACGGCTTTTCGTGTGAATTTGACGATTGATTTGAAAGCCGGTATTAAATTATTGATTAATTCGTCGACAACTATAGATAAATACCATGGTCCTTTGACTAGTGTCAATCAGGCGTATGAGTTAGCGTTTAATGCTTCGCCGGTAGATTTTGCCCCTTTATATCCGGGAGATGAGAATTATGGGTGGCCGCATTTGCGTTTCGGTACGACAGAGGCCAATCAGGAGAATCCTTATATGATGATTCAGAAGGGATATCTGGAACGGACTCGCTATTCTACGACCAATCGGGCGGAGTATATCCATAACTTGTCGGGCCTGGTAAAGGGGTTGGAGTTGCGGGGGAGTGTGGCAGTGTCACAGGCCGGATATTATACAACTGGTTTTACAACCAATCCTTTCAAATATTCTTTGTTGAATTATGATTTTGAAACAGGCAAACACCGGTTGCAGGATTTGTCTCCTTTTGGTGCCAGTTATGCCTTGTCCATAGACCCCACAGCCAAGGCTTCGACGACAGAGACGCGTGTTACGTATGAGGCACGTGCTTTGCATACGGCAGCATGGAAAGAGCATCAGACCTCACTGACAGGAGTGTTCCAGGCACAAGATTATACGTTTACGCCGGTGTCTAATGTCTTGACAGGTATGCCGCAACGGAACATGATGTTTTCAATGCGTGGAACGTATGGGTTTAAAGACCGTTATTTTGTGGAAGCAAGTTTTGGTTATAACGCATCGGAACGTTTTGCAAAGAGTAACCGTTGGGGGTTATTCCCGGCAGGTGGTCTGGCATATGTGATATCGAGCGAACCCTTTATGAACGGGACAGCTCATTGGCTGAACTTTTTGAAGCTGCGGGTTTCGTATGGCAAGGTAGGCAACGACGGAGTGATTAAGGTTCCCCGCTTTTTGTTTTTGCAGACGATGGGTACACTGACGAATGTATTGAATCCGGAACCGGGAAGCGGATCGACAATTTACAGGATTGTACAGGGATATGCGAATCCGAATTTGAAGTGGGAAGTGGCGGAGCAGGTGAATTTCGGTTTGGAGACCAAGTTGTTCAAGGGGATTGTCGAGTTTAATCTGGATGCGTATCAGGAGATCCGTCACAATATCATTGGTTACCGAGCCTCTGTTCCGGCACATGCGGGTATTGCTCTTCCACAATTGGATAATATGGGTAAGGCCCGGTCGAGGGGGATCGACTTTTCGGGTAAAATCCAGCATGCTTTTAACAAAGATTTGTGGGTGATTCTGAACGGTACTTTGACTTATAATAAGGTAGTGTATAAAGAAATCGAGGAAGCGATGAATAAACCGGCATGGCAAAGTATGGTGGGGAAAGAGATTTCACAGAAAATCGGTTATATTTCGGACGGACTCTTCCAGGATCAGGCGGAAATCGAAAATGCTCCGGTACAGGCAGGATCGCCTCAGCCAGGAGATATCCGTTACCGGGATTTGAATAACGACGGAAAGATTGATGTGAATGATGTGACTTATATCGGTTTTCCGGAGACTCCGCGTGTGACCTATGGCTTTTCAGGTTTTGTCAATTACAGGAATTTTGAGTTCAGTTTTGCTTTTCAGGGGTCGGGGAAACGTTCTTTCTTTATGGACCCGAGCGAATTGTCTCCTTTTGTGGATGACCATGCGATGTTGACAGCTATTTATGAGGATCACTGGTCGGAAGATAATATGAGCCGGAAACCTTTCTGGCCTCGTTTATCGACCCAGAATCTGATTAAACATTCGCCGGAGGAGGATTGGTATAATAAAAATGCAACAGAGGTTCGCAAGAGTACTTATTTCATGCGGGAATGCCGTTTCCTGAGATGTACTTCGTTGGAGTTGGCGTACAATATGCCAAAGAAATTGATGGAACGTTGGGGACTGCAAAATATGAAGTTTTTTGTGCGGGCGAACAATCCTTTCCTGATTTCCAATTTCAAGCTTTGGGATGTCGAGTTGGGTGAGGATGCGTTTAACTATCCGATACAAAAGACTTATACCGTTGGGTTAAACTTTAGTTTCTAATATAAATATAAGGTGGTTATCTATGAAATATGTAAATATATTATTGATTGGTTTGGTCTTGTTATTTCCGGGGTGTACATTTTTGGATGTTGTACCGGAGGGAAATATTGAAAGTATCGAGAGTAACTTTGAGAAACGGGACCAAACGGAGAATTGGTTCAAGTATTGTCATTTCTGGGTCAGTCCGTTTACCACTTCCGTAATTTCGAATCCGGCTTATATGGGGACGGATGAAGTGGTTGCGGGAACTTATTTGCGGGAGAGCGGTTTTAACTGGAGTGGTTTGTATATTGCGGATGGTCTGCAGCGTACGTTCGATCCATACTGTAATATGTGGCGTCGGGATGCAGTGTATAACAGTATCCGTTATTGTAATACTTTTCTTGAAAAAGTGTGGGGAGTTTATAATATGACGGATGCTGAAAAGAAGTTGTGGGTAGCTGAAATCAAGGCTTTGAAAGCCTATTATTATTTTGAGCTTTTGCGTCATTACGGACCTTTTGTTGTGATGGACGAGAATATCGATCCGGGGGTTCCGGTCGTGGATATGAAAAAGGAAAGAAGCCCGGTGGATGTTTGTGTTGAAGAGATTGTAAGCCTTTTGGATGAGGCGATGAAAGATTTGCCTTTGATGAAAGACAAGGAGAGAAGCCGGTGGGCTTACCATAGTTTGGAGTCGGCTGCGGCATTGAAGGCGATGACCTTGTTTTATGCAGCTTCGCCTTTGTTTAACGGTAATCCGGCCTATAGCGGTTTTGTGAATAGTAAGGGTGAAAAGTTGTTCAGTCAGCAGAGAGATCCTGAAAAGTGGAGATATGCAGCGGAGGCTGTCGATTCGGCTTTGCTTATTTGCAACCGGGGAGGGAAATATCTGATCTCGAGTGAGAGCGACAAGATTCAGGATCGGATGAAAGATATTGAAGCATCGGCTATAGCCTTGAATTTTGAGAACGCTGAGGCGATTTATATGTTCCGTTATGAGTCTTTTGCAAATGGAGGATGGCCGAAATGGACCCGCCCTTATTTTAACAGTACGGATGAGGATTATAATATGGAAATGAAAGGATGTGTGTCTCCGAGTTTGAAAATGGTGGAAATGTATTATACGGAACATGGTTTACCGATAGAAGAGGATAAGGAGTGGTGGAAGTATGAAGAACGTTATACGATGGGTATGGAAGACGATGAGAGATATAAGAATGTGGTGGCTATGGACGAGAAAGTATTGAAATTGCATTTGAAAAGAGAACCGCGGTTCTATGCACATATTGCAGCAGACCGTTGTTATTATCAGCTCGGTAAAAAAAATGTATTGGTAGAGGCTTATCGGGGAGAGCGTTTTGGTACGCGGGAGACTTCCATTACCAACTCTGTTCCGCAGAATTTGACCGGTTATTGGCTGAAGAAAGGTTCGGATTCCGAAGTTTCTAATGTGGGTTACAATAATGCTTTTATGACTGATTATCCTTGCGTGTTGATTCGTTTGGCGGATCTTTATTTGATGAAAGCGGAGGCATGGAATGAATATCTGGCGGTTCCGGATGAAGAGCATGTATATGCGCCATTGAACGAAGTACGTCGGCGTGCCGGTATTCCGGATGTGAAAGAAGCTTGGAAAACGTACGCCAAGAATCCGGGAAAAGTGGCGACAAAAGAAGGTATGCGCGAGATTATCCATCGTGAGTGGGATATTGAGTTTGCTTTTGAAGGAAGACGTTTTTGGAATCTGCGCCGTTGGTTGACCGCAGTGGATGAATTGAATGAGGAACAATACGGATGGAATATTGTCGGTCGGAATGCCAGGGAGTTTTATAATAACTTCAAGGAACCTGTCATGGTTTGGGCAAAACGAAAATTTATTTCACCGCGCGATTATCTCTTTCCGCTCCAGAGCGAAGAGGTGATGATATCCGGTTGCGTACAGAATCCGGGTTGGTAATAGTAATGATTTAAAAAGGAATAGTTATGAAAAAATTGGTTTATATATGGCTTGCTGTCTGGAGCTTGTGGAGCTGTCAGAAGGATGAAGCATATTTCGATGTTTTGGTACCGGCGGATGGCTTGACGTTTTCTCCGGTGGAAGGCGGTGCAGTGATGCACTATCGTTTGCCGGCGGATGAGGAGGTATACGGCATCCGGGTTCGCTATAAAGACGCTTTTGGGAGAGACATGATCCGGACCGGTAGTTATGCCTGCGATTCATTGCTTATCACCGGTTTTAATGAGGCGCGGAAAGGAGTGAAGGCTTTTGTGACCTTGTGCAATAGGAATGATGTGGAGTCGGAGGCGTTAGAAGTCACCTTTGATACCCGGGATTCCGGACCGATCGCTTTTATCAACAACTTAGAGGTTGTTTCGGGTTGGGGGAATGGTTTTGTTTTGACTTATAATTTGAAAGAGGATTTAAAAGGTATGGTAAACCTGTTTTATGTGGGCGAGGATCCGAAAACAAAACAACCTGATACCCTTTTGTTTAAAAGTTTTGTGCCGAAAAAAGGCAATACGGTGATGCGGGATACTTTCAAACAGCAACGGGATAGTTATGATTTTGTGGTACGGGTAGAGGATTTTCGGGGGAATATGGTAAAAGAAAGGGTGTGGAAAAATATTGTACCTTTAATGGTAGAACAGTTGCCTGTCAGTCTGGAAAATTTTTCTGATCCGGAGGAGCTTTCCCAAGAGGATCCTGTTGTGAAGTTAGGCAAGCAGTATTTGTTTGACGGGGATAAGAAAGGAGAGCAAAGCTTTGGTATTGATTCGTGGACGAGTTTTTATACCTACTTGGCCGGTCCGATGGCGGTATCTACACCGGAAAAACCCGGGAAAGCCCTGTTTGTTATTGATATGATGGAAGAAAAGTTACCGGCAGAGGTCCGTTTGTACGGTATGTTGGCTGTTCGAACCAGTTGGCCTTACGGCCCCGGACCGTATGATCCTTTCCCGAAATGGGGGGATGTTTGGACGATGTGTTATGCGAGCAAGTTGCCGAGCAGTGTGACTCTTTACGGCTCCCAAACGAAAGATGATGATGCCTCGTGGGTAGAGATTTCACATTTCGAACAAGACCGGAGAATTGATAATAAAGAACGTTGGTGTGAACGTTGTAATGAGAATGGGGATTATCTCATTGTTTCTCGGGATGCCTTGGATTTGGCTTCACCTTGTTTTATTACCTTGACTTGCCCGGCAGAAGGAGAGAAATACCGCTATCTGAAAGTGGTGGTAAACGAGGTCTTTTTTGCACCTATGGGTTTTGAGAATGCTTTTATGGGTGGAAATGATCAGAAATATGTGACGGTGCATGAATTGGAAGTTTTTACTGCAAAAGATTGATATTATGAAGAAAATATATTTATGGCTTCTGCTCCCTTTGTTGATTTTAGGGGGCTGTGAAAGTCTGGAAGATACGTATAAAGATTATGCCGGTGATGGCCCTATTCGCTATTTGGTGAAATGTGACGACCTGGATGTCAAAGCCGGTTGGAATCGTTTGGTAGTTTCGTGGAAATCTGTGGATGATCCGATTATCGATAAAGTGAAAGTTTCTTGGACGGTGGATGGAATCGGACGGGATACTTTGTTAGAAAGAGGTACGGTTGCATGCAGCCTGCCTTGTGACGGAAATTTTACTTACCAGGTATCGGTTGCCAATATGGATAAACACGGTAATACTTCTTTAGCTGTAACTCAGGCAGGAAGACCTTATTCGCCTGAACACGAGCAAGTATTGATTTTCCCGACTATGGTGAACAAACATTTTTATGTGCAAGATCGTTTGGCGCTGGTCCTGGATGAGTGGGGAAATCAGATAGATAGCATTGCCTTCGTATATACTTCTGCCGGACAGGGCAAGAGAACGGTTATGAAAAGCGCACCGGAGAGTCTTTATTATTTACTGAAAGATAAAATTGATGCAGAGACAACATTAACAGTACACAGTTACGGCCACCTGGAAGGATGTGTAGATGCGATTGTAGTATCGACTGAATTGGAACGTGCTAAAGTGTATACAGATGGCTTTAAAGCGCTGATGTTAACAAGATACGGTATTGCTGAGCTGACGGAAGAGGCTGTTGCCGGTTTGGAAACCCTTGAAATTGATTACGACATCGATAGCTTTGAGGATATTATGAATATGCCGGGATTGAAGAAGTTGGTATTGGGCAAGAACCGCTATTTGAGTGAGGAAGTATTGGGAGAGGAGGTTAGTGCCAGTAAAATCACTGACCTTGAAATAAGTAAATTTGCGATGGAAGTGATGGCGGAACTTGTTTCTGACTTTAAGGTAGAACGCTACAATAAGCATTATTTCCCGGAAACTTATGATTTTGTTGAAGAAAAAGGAAATCCGGTACTGCCTGATTTGACTTATCTGAATAACGAGACATGGACTTATGAGTGTGTTGTAACTCCGAAAGAAGGGGATTATTATTCCAAAGGCTATGAGAAATTGTTTGACTTAAATGCGACAGCCTGGGCAACATTTAATCATTATGATTTTTTAAAATATGAAATAACAGTTGATATGCAAGAGACAAAGCGGGTAAATGGTTTTGCAATAGAACAAGTTGCCTCTGATATTGCAACTTCTGCAAGAAAACGGGCTTTTATGGCACGAAAAGTACAGGTCCAGTTTTCTGTTGATGGAAGTGTCTGGACTGAGGCAATAGATTATACGTTGGGTACAACCCTTGGAGAAATCGACCTTTTGTCAATAGCTGCTCCTACAAATGCACGGTATTTGAAATTCGTGTTGACCGACCAAAATTACAGAAACGTATATTCAATTTCACTACAAAAAATCAGAATTTTCTAACTGGGATACCCTAAAAAGGGATTGTTTGATAAGTTCTATTCAGTTTTTTGTTATTGGAGATAAGGCTTTCTTTCTGATTATCAGATTGAAAGCCTTTGTTTTATCCGGCTTGCTTTCGTACGGTCAATGATTTTCGTGGCATGCATTTTATAACTATTTGCGTGTCTAAGAAATGTTTCTATCTGCATTTACTATTAACATTTCGCGTTTTTCAAATTATCATCAAAAAAATCTGTTACGAATGGAATCATTCCAAATAATAGAATACAGAAAAAAATCTGTATAAAATATATCATATTTGATTTTAAATTCTATAAATTTGACATGCTAGATCGAATTAGTTTAATTTTAAACAAAACCATATACTTATGAAGAAGCTTATTTCAGTGGAAGAGGCAGTAGCAAAGGTAAAAGATGGGATGACGGTTATGATTGGCGGGTTTCTTTCTAACGGGACACCTAACGCAATCGTTAACGCTTTGGCTCAATCGGGAGTGAAAAATCTGATTCTCATCGTGAACGACACCGCCTATCCGGATAAAGGATGCGGACAGTTGATCGCTAACAAGCAGGTGAAGAAAGTGATCGTGTCGCATATCGGTACGAATCCATGTACGAGTGAACAAATGAACAGTGGTGAACTGGAGATCGAATTCAGTCCGCAGGGTACTTTAGCCGAACGGATCCGTTCCGGTGGTGCCGGTTTGGGGGGAGTATTGACTCCGACAGGTATCGGAACCCTGGTAGCAGAAGGTAAACAAGTACTGAATATCGACGGTAAAGATTATTTGCTGGAAAAACCGTTGCGGGCGGATGTGGCTTTGATCGGTGCTAGCGTGGGGGATGAGTCCGGAAATTTAGTCTATAAAGGTACGACTCAGAATTTCAATCCTCTGATGGCGACAGCTGCCGATTTGGTTATTGCGGAAGTGCAGGAGTTGGTAGAAACCGGAGATTTGTATCCCGAGCTGATAAAGACTCCCGGAATATTCGTGGATTTTTTAGTGAAAGGGTAGGGGGATAAGCTAAAGGCGAAGAGGCAAAAAGCGGGGAAGGTAAAAGGTGAAAAGTAGAAGGTAAAAAAAGAGGTGTAATCGAAAGGGATGGGTGTAGATCTGTTCCGGTTAATTTAAAAATATGGAAAAATCAATGATAAGACTTCGGATGAGCGCTAAAGATGCTCATTATGGCGGAAATTTGGTGGATGGAGCTCATATGGTGCATTTATTCGGCGATGTTGCGACCGAACTACTGATTATGCATGACGGAGATGAAGGTCTTTTTGTGGCCTATGACAATGTGGAGTTTTTGGCTCCGGTATATGCCGGCGACTATATCGAAGCTGTCGGTGAAATCGTGAAAGTAGGAAATACTTCCCGCAAAATGGTTTTCGAAGCCCGTAAGGTGGTCGCTGCCCGTCCGGATATTTCAGCTTCGGCTGCGGATGTCCTGGCTGAACCGATTGTGGTTTGCCGGGCCAGTGGAACCTGTGTGGTGAAAAAAGAGGATCAGCGGAAAGGATAGTGTAAGTTAATAGTCTTGATAATTATGGAAAAATTGATTATAACAGCTGCGATCTGCGGGGCAGAGGTAACGAAAGAACAAAATCCCGCCGTTCCTTATACTGTAGAAGAAATCGTCAGAGAAGCAAAATCTGCTGTAGATGCAGGTGCTGCTATCGTTCATCTTCACGTACGTGAAGACGACGGTACGCCGACTCAGAGCAAAGCACGTTTCAAAACGTGTATAGACGCTATATATGAAGTATGCCCGGATGTGATTCTGATCCCTTCGACCGGAGGGGCTGTAGGAATGACAGCGGAAGAACGTCTGCAGCCGACCGAACTTTTCCCGGAAATGGCTACCCTGGATTGTGGCACCTGTAATTTCGGAGATGAGGTATTTGAAAATACCATGCCTATGATGAGGGATTTCGGTAAAAGAATGCTGGAAAACCGGATCAAACCGGAATACGAATGTTTCGAGATGGGACATCTCGAAACCGTATTGAATATGGCAAAGAAAGGTCAGGTACCGGGAGCTCCCATGCAGTTTAATTTTGTACTCGGTGTCCCCGGGTGTACGCCTGCAACAGTTCCTAATCTTTGCTGGCTTGTAAATGCTATTCCGGCAGGTTCTACCTGGACTGCAACCGGTATCGGACGCCATGCCTTTACTTTGGCTGCTCCTGCTATCGCTATGGGAGGAAATGTCAGAGTGGGGTTCGAAGATAATCTGTATCTCGAAAAAGGGGTGTTGGCAAAATCCAATGGCGAGTTGGTAGCTAAGGTCGTTCGTATCGCTAAGGAATTGGGACGCGAAATCGCTACCTCGGCCGAAGCACGGAAGATATTGAATTTGAAAGCTAAAGGCTGAAAAGCTATAGGCTATAAGTCGAAAGGTATAAAGTGAAAAAATTAAAGTAAATATTAAAAAATAAAACGTTATGAAAAAAGGAAATAAATACGGAACGCATAGAGTAATTTCACCGAAAGGAGTATTGCCACAACCAGCTGATAAACTGGATAACAATATGGACGAAATCTATGATAACGAGATTTTGATCGATGTGCAAACTCTGAATATCGATTCGGCTAGTTTTACTCAGATTGAAGAACAAGCCGGAGGGGATAAAGCTAAAATTGCCGAGATCATGCTGGGAATTGTAGAGAAACAAGGAAAACACCGTAATCCGGTGACCGGTTCCGGTGGTATGTTACTGGGAACGGTGGAAAAAATCGGAGATGCTTTAGTTGGAAAGACCGATCTGAAAGTGGGAGATAAAATCGCAACTTTGGTGTCTTTGTCGCTGACTCCGCTTCGTATCGATAAAATTAAAGAAATCCGGGCAGATGTCGACCAGGTGGATATCGATGGTAAAGCTATTTTGTTTGAAAGTGGTATTTATGCGAAGATTCCGGCAGATCTGCCGGAAAAGTTGGCTTTGTCGGCTCTCGATGTAGCCGGTGCTCCGGCTCAGACTGCTAAATTGGTGAAACCGGGAGATACGGTATTGATTATCGGTGCCGGTGGTAAATCGGGTATGTTGTGTTGCTATGAAGCAAAGAAACGTGCTGGTGTTACCGGTAAAGTAATCGGTTTGTGCCATAGCCAGAGAAGTACCGAACGGCTTCAGAAATTAGGCTTCTGTGATTATGTATTCTCGGCCGATGCAACTCAGCCGGTTCCGGTTATGGAGAAAATTGCCGAACTGACGAATGGTGAAATGTGTGATATTACGATCAATAATGTGAATATTACGGATACTGAGATGACCAGCATCTTGTGTACTAAAAATGACGGATTGGTCTATTTCTTCTCTATGGCGACCAGTTTTACGAAGGCTGCTTTGGGAGCGGAAGGTGTCGGCAGCGATGTGACTATGATCGTTGGAAATGGGTATACCAAAGGACATGCTGAGATTACACTGCAGGAACTTCGTGAAAGCGAGGCATTACGGAAGATATTTACAGAGTTGTATGCCTGAATGGTCGGGATTTTATAATCCCGACGAATTAAAAATATGTTTTTATGGCTAGCAGAAGAAAAGAGTTTTTCCCTGAAGTGACCGATGAACAATGGAACGATTGGCATTGGCAGGTGAAGAACAGGATTGAAACTTTGGATCAGCTGAAGAAATACATCCGGCTGACACCAGATGAGGAAGAGGGTATCCGTGAGTCGCTGAAGACATTACGGATGGCGATCACACCTTATTATCTGAGTCTGATCGATCCCGATAATCCTTATTGTCCGATCCGTAAACAATCGGTGCCGACCATTGAAGAATTGCATCGGTCACCGGCTGATCTGGAAGATCCCTTGCATGAAGACGGTGATTCACCCGTACCGGGACTGACCCACCGTTATCCTGACCGGGTGTTGTTCCTGATCACCGATATGTGTTCGATGTATTGCCGGCATTGTACCCGGCGCCGCTTTGCCGGACATCACGATTGTGCCACTCCATTGGAAAGAATCGATAAATGTATCGAATATATCGCTAATACCCCCCAGGTGAGAGATGTCCTCCTATCGGGAGGGGATGCCTTATTGGTCAGTGACGAACGATTGGAATATATCATCAAACGGCTGCGTGGAATCCCTCATGTCGAGATTATCCGTATCGGGTCGAGAACACCGGTGGTGTTACCCCAGCGCATTACGCCGGAATTGGTAAATATGCTTCGGAAATATCATCCGATTTGGCTGAATACTCATTTCAACCATCCGAACGAAATTACCGAAGAGTCGGCGGCTGCTTGTGCCCGGCTGGCCGATGCGGGTATACCTCTGGGAAATCAGTCTGTCCTGCTCCGCGGGATCAACGATTGTACACATGTCATGAAAAAATTGGTGCACGAGTTGGTCAAGATCCGGGTACGTCCCTATTACATCTATATCTGTGATCTTTCTGTGGGGATCGGTCATTTCCGTACCCCTGTATCGAAGGGAATCGAGATTATCGAGAACCTGCGGGGACATACTTCCGGTTATGCCGTGCCTACTTTCGTCGTGGATGCTCCCGGTGGAGGCGGAAAAATTCCGGTGATGCCGACCTATCTGATTTCTCAGGGCCCCAATCGGGTGGTGTTGCGTAATTTTGAAGGCGTGGTGACTACGTATACCGAACCGACGGATTACAGAGACGAATGCCACTGTGAAGAGTGTGAGAAGCGCCGTAAAACAGAAGGAGTGGCTGAGTTGCTGAGCGGAGAACGCTTGTCTCTCGAACCGGCGAATCTGGATCGTAAGACACGTAATCTATTGGCGAAAGGATAAATTATTTGTGATTTTGGATTTACCGTTTCATTCGATTGAAAGGATAAATCCGGAATCATAAATGAAAATGCTGAACAGATGGGTTTTGTTGATGACATATCCGATTACAGGAGTCTGGCAATTGTCGGATTGGAGAAAAATACAGGGAAAACAGAATGCCTGAATTACATCCTTCGCAGGATAAAAGATTCGGCAGATCGGTTCGCTCTGACTTCGATCGGAATTGACGGAGAAAACCGGGATCAGGTATGTCAAACCCCGAAACCCGAGATTATCGTGCCGGAAGGAATGATATTCGTTACTTCGGAGAAACATTACCGGGAGAGGAGGTTGGTGGCTGAAATCATGGAAATCGATGATCATCGGACTGCTTTGGGACGGTTGGTTATCGCCAGGGCTAAAACTTCGGGAAAAGTATTGCTTTCAGGGCCTGCGGATACTGCCGGGTTGAAAAGTCTGATCCGGCATATGAAAGATTTCGGGGTACGAACGACCTTGGTCGACGGGGCTTTGTCCCGTTTAAGCCTGGCGTCTCCCACCGTTACGGAGGCGATGGTCTTAGCGACGGGGGCTGCTGTTTCCGGGAATATTCGGGAATTGGTGAGACGTACCCGTTATGTTTGTGATTTGATCGATCTGGAAGAGGTGGACGAAGTTTTACAAGAGAGGTTGGATGCTATTCAACAAGGTGTATGGGCGGTCGGGCCGGAGGGAGAATGTATCGATCTGAAATTGCCTTCTGTGTTTATGCTGGAGAAAAGTGGAACCGATCTGCTGCAATATGGGCATCGGATCTTTATTGCCGGTGCTGTGAGTGATAAAGTATTTCAGTTTTTACGCGTACAGAAACAGACCGTAGAATTGATCGTCCGTGATTTTACCCGTGTTTTTGCCGCACCTGAGTCTTTTTATGCCTTTTTACGTAAGGGCGGAAGAGTACAGGTGCTTCATCGTAGCCGGCTTTTGGCCGTTACGATCAATCCTCAGTCTCCGGGAGGATTACTTTTGGATTCGTTGCGTTTGCAGCAAGCATTGGAAGAAAGCTTGCAAATTCCGGTGTATGATGTGAAAAAAATAGAAAAAGTCGGTAAAAACCGTTGAGGATATGATTTTAAGGGAAGCGATAAGACAAGTCAGGGGATTCCGTTATATGATCGAACAATTGGATATCTGTTCGGCTGTAGGCCGGAGGGTATTGTATGATCTGCCCTGGCTCGATTCGAAATCTCGGTTGGAGGCCGAATTTGAACGTATTCAAAAGATCATGGTACTTTTTGAACAACCTGAAAATGAATCCCGGCTGGAACGTTTGACTGGTAAGCTGATGCAGGTGAGAGATATCCGGGGGACGATCGGGCGGATGGCGATGGAGCAAGTGTTGGATGATCTTGAATTGTTCGAATTGAAAACTTTTGCTTTGTGCTCGGAAGAAATCAGGGAACTTGTCGAAGAATGGCGGATTGTTTTACTCCCGGAACTGGAGCCGGTTGCACGTTTGTTGGATCCGGAAGGGAATCGGATTCCTCATTTTTATATTTATGATACTTATTCGGCTGAGCTGGCCAGGCTGAGAGCTGAAATAAAACAAAAGAGCCTTCAAGGGGCAGAAGAACGGGAATTAGAAGCGTTGTATGTACAAAGTGTGGTTTTGGAAGACAAGGTACGCGAAGAGTTGTCTGTGCAGTTGAGACCTTATCACGACGATTTGAAACAGGCTTTGGAAGCGGTCGGATTGCTGGATGTCGTATTGGCAAAAGCCAGACAAGCAATAAGAGGACAATTGACTTTGCCGCAAATTCCGGAAGAGGGGGAAATGGTGTTCGAAGGTCTTTTCCATCCTCAGATCCGGGAGATTTTAGAACAGGAAGGAAGAGCGTTTCAGGCTGTAGATTTGAAATTGGAAAAGGGAACGACGGTGATTACCGGAGCCAATATGGCCGGAAAGACAGTGTTGTTGAAAAGTGTGCAATTGGCGCAATACCTGATGCAGTTCGGTTTTTATGTACCTGCCCGGCGGGCGGGTATGCCGCTCGTGGAACAAGTCTTGACCAGTATCGGGGATGATCAGGATGAATTGAACGGTCTCTCTTCTTATGCGGCTGAGATGTTGCGGGTGGATGAAATGATCCGGCAAGTCAGGCAGCGAAGTAAAATTTTGGTGCTGATAGACGAATTGGCCCGGACGACCAATCCCGTCGAGGGACGGGCAATTGTGAATGGGGTAGTGGATTTTTTGACTACTCACCGGGTGATGGCTATGGTTACTACCCATTATAGCGGAATAACGGCCGAATGCCGTAAATTGAGAGTGCGGGGATTTGTAGAGAATCGGGTTGAAGGGAATATGACCCTGAAAAATATCAATGAGTTTATCGATTATTCACTCGAAGAAGACAGCGGAGAAGAAGTTCCCCAGGAGGCGATGCGTATTGCCTGGATGCTGGGGATCGACCGTGGAGTGTTGGAACGGGTGGAAAATTATTTGCAGGAAGAAAATCCTGATTGGAAAAAGACAGTACAGTAGAAAGAAAATATATATGAAAAGTAAATTAGGAATAGATTTTGATAAAGTCGGACATGCCCGTGAAATGGCCCGTAAGATTGCTGACCAGGTGCAGGATTTTGTGGATGGCTATACGACAGTGGCTGTCGAAAGGACATTGTGTCGTTTGCTGGGTATCGACGGAGTGGATGTTCATGCTGTCCCTCTGCCGAACATTTTGGTAGACGAGCTGAAAGAAAAGAACGTGTTGGGAGAAGGAATTTTATTCTTTCTGGGTAATGTAATGGTGGAAACCGGAATGACTCCGCAGGAAATAGCCGAACAAGTGGCTGCCGGGAAAGTAGATGTCACCCGGGTACCGGTATGTACTCCCGGCCAGCGGGAAAAAGCGTTGCAACCCTATATCGAGGCCAGTATCCGTCGGATTTCCGACAACCGGAAACGGCGTGAGAATTATATCGCAACGATCGGAGAGGGAGCAAAGCCTTATCTTTATGTCATTGTCGCTACCGGTAATATTTACGAAGACGTGGTACAGGCACAGGCGGCTGCCCGGCAAGGGGCGGATGTCATTGCTGTGATCCGTACAACGGGGCAAAGTTTGTTGGACTATGTACCCTATGGGGCTACGACAGAAGGATTCGGCGGAACTTTTGCCACCCAGGAAAATTTTCGGATTATGCGGAAAGCTTTGGATGAGGTAGGAGAAGAAGTCGGTCGTTATATTCGGCTGTGTAATTATTGTTCCGGTTTATGTATGCCGGAGATTGCTGTGATGGGAGCTTTGGAAGGGCTGGATGTGATGTTGAACGATGCGTTGTATGGGATTTTATTCCGGGATATCAATATGCAGCGGACGTTGGTCGACCAGTTTATGTCGAGGGTGATCAACGGCTTTGCCGGAGTGATAATCAACACAGGCGAAGATAACTACCTGACTACTGCCGACGCTGTCGAAGAAGCACATACTGTTTTGGCTTCCGATCTGATCAATGAACAATTGGCTTTATTGGCCGGGCTGCCGGAAGAACAAATGGGCCTGGGACATGCTTTTGAAATGGATCCCATGCTGGAAAACGGCTTTTTGTACGAATTGGCTCAGGCCCAGATGACCCGGGAAATTTTTCCGAAGGCTACTTTGAAATATATGCCTCCGACGAAATTTATGACCGGAAATATTTTCCGCGGACATATTCAGGATGCTCTTTTCAATATGATCGGAATCTGGACTTCACAAGGTATTCAACTGTTGGGAATGCCGACCGAAGCCATACATACTCCATTTATGTCGGATCGTTATCTGTCGATCGAGAATGCCCGTTATATTTTTAATAATATGAAAAATATCGGAGATGAAGTGGTCTTTAAAGAAAACGGGATTATACAAAACAGGGCGAAAGAAGTGTTGGATAAAGCTACCGTTCTCTTGGAAAAGATTGAACGGGAAGGACTTTTTACAGCCTTGGAAAAAGGAATTTTTGCCGATATCAAGCGTCCCAAAAACGGAGGAAAAGGCTTGGACGGCGTTTGTGCCAAGGGAAAGAACTATAGCAATCCTTTTGTAGAGATTATGATGAACAGATAACAAAAATCGTAAATCAAATAAAGATTATGAGCGGAGGTTTATATTCAACAGAAGGGAGAGATTTCGATCAAACCCTCGATCTGAAAAAGATAAAACCCTACGGGGATACGATGAACGACGGAAAGACACAGCTGAGTTTCACTTTACCTGTACCTGCCGGAGATGAAGCGATAGAGGCTGCTAAACAGTTGATGAAAAAAATGGGATTTGAAAATCCTCAGGTGGTGTTTCATCAGGAACTGACGAAAGGATATACTTTTTTTAATTGTTATGGAAATTGTGTACACACGGTAGATTATAGCCATATCTATGTGCCGAAAGTGGAATCGACCAAGTGGGATATGGGAGAGACCGATCAGTTTGTCCGGGAACATATCGGTCGGAAAATTGTGGTGATCGGAGCTAGTACCGGAACAGATGCCCATACGGTGGGAATCGACGCTATTATGAATATGAAAGGTTTTGCCGGACATTATGGTTTGGAGCGGTATGAAATGTTCGAAGCCTTGAATATGGGTAGCCAGGTGACCAACGAGGAATTTATCGCTAAGGCTATCGAGTTGAAAGCCGATGCTTTATTGGTTTCGCAGACCGTGACTCAGAAAGATATTCATATTAAAAATCTGACGGAACTCGTGGAGATGTTAGAAGCCGAAGGATTACGGGACAAAGTGATCCTGGCTTGTGGTGGTCCCCGGATTTCACATGAGTTGGCGAAAGAATTGGGGTACGATGCCGGCTTCGGGATGAATACCTATGCCGACGATGTCGCCTCGTTTATTGCGCAGGAATTGGATCGAAGAATGAATCATTGAAAATATACAAGCTATGGAAAAAGAACAAATCAGGGAAGTGATTGCCAGGAGAGTGGCAATGGAACTCCACGATGGAGACGTGGTGAATCTGGGTATCGGTTTGCCGACTTTAGTGCCGAATTATCTGCCTGAAGGTGTCGAGGTCATTTTACAAACGGAGAATGGATTGATCGGTATGGGGCCGACTCCTGCTCCGGGAGAAGAAGATCCGGACTTGATCAATGCCGGCGGTGGAGCGATAACGGCTCTGCCCGGAGCGGCCAGCTTCGATAGTGCTACTTCGTTCGGTATTATCCGGGGCGGACACGTAGATGTCAGTATCCTGGGGGCCTTGCAAGTAGATGAAAAAGGAGATTTAGCCAACTGGATGATACCGGGGAAAAAAACACCGGGAATGGGAGGAGCGATGGACCTGCTGATGGGAGCCGGTAAGGTGATCCTGGCCATGGAACATACGGCAAAAGGAAATCCGAAAATCCTGAAAAAATGTACTTTACCTTTGACAGCCAAGGGACAGGTGAATATGATCGTTACAGAAATGGGAGTTATGGAGATCACACCCGGGGGAATTGTACTGAAAGAGATACATCCTGAGTTTACGGTAGAACAGGTGCAGGCAGCTACAGAAGCAACTCTGATCGTTGCCCCGGATTTAAAAAAGATGTGCTGAACGACGAAAGCGTATTGAAGGAAATCACGATGGAGGATGGATGGTGGATACCTCTAGCCCGAATCGTAAACTATAAATTAAAAAAGGTATGGATTTTTCATTATCAAAAAAAGAGATATTGTTTCAGCAGATGATCAGAGCATTTGCTGAGAAAGAAGTAAAACCGCTGGCGGCAGAAGTGGACGAAGAAGAGAGATTCCCTGTCGAAACGGTAGAAAAAATGGCGAAACTGGGGATTATGGGTATCCCTTTCCCGGTGGAATATGGCGGAGCCGGTGGTGATAACGTATTGTATTCTATGGCTGTAGAGGAATTGTCCCGGGTATGTGCAACGACCGGGGTTATTGTTTCTGCCCATACCTCTTTGTGTGCTTCTCCGATCTATGAATTCGGAAATGAAGAACAACGGAAAAAATATTTACCCAAATTATGTTCGGGAGAATGGATCGGAGCTTTTGGTCTGACCGAACCGAATGCAGGTACCGATGCCTCTGCCCAGCAGACGATGGCTGTTGCTGAAGAGGATCATTATGTGCTCAACGGGTCCAAAATATTTATTACGAATGCAGCTTATGCACACGTTTACATTGTTATGGCGATGACCGATAAGTCGCAGGGTACACGAGGAATCTCTGCTTTTATCGTTGAACGGGATTTTCCGGGATTTTCCATCGGTAAAAAAGAGAAAAAGATGGGGATCCGGGGATCCGCAACCTGTGAGTTGATTTTTGAAAATTGTATTGTGCCTAAAGGAAATATGCTGGGTAAACCGGGTGAAGGATTTAAAATTGCGATGAAGACGCTCGATGGCGGACGTATGGGAATTGCTTCACAGGCCTTGGGAATTGCTCAGGGAGCCATGGATGAGACAATAAAATATGTGAAAGAACGGAAACAGTTCGGACGCTCTATCGGACAATTTCAGAATACCCAATTTCAGTTGGCCGATTTAAATGCCAAGATCGAAGCTGCCCGTTTGTTGGTGCGGACGGCTGCCTGGAAGAAAGACAGGAAAATCCCTTACTCTGTCGATTCGGCACGGGCTAAGTTATTTGCTGCTGAAACAGCGATGGAAGTGACGACAAAAGCCGTACAGTTCCACGGAGGGTATGGATATACCCGTGAGTATCCGGTCGAACGGATGATGAGAGATGCCAAGATTACGGAGATTTATGAGGGAACCTCTGAAGTACAGCGGATGGTGATTGCTGCTGCTCTATTGAAATAATAATGTTTTCCGCATTGAACTTATAAAAAGAGAATACATGAAAATAGTAGTTTGTATAAAACAAGTACCTGATACGACAGAGATCAAACTCGATCCGGTAACAGGAACAATGATACGGGATGGTGTACCTAGCATTATGAATCCCGACGATAAAGGTGGATTGGAAATGGCTTTGGCCTTGAAAGATAAATATGGTGCGCAGGTAACCGTTATTACGATGGGACCGCCTCAGGCCGACGATATTTTGCGTGAAGCTTTTGCCATGGGAGCCGACCGGGCGATTCATTTGAGCGACCGTAAGTTTGCCGGTGCAGATACATTGGCTACGTCGAATGCTATTGCCGGTGCTTTACGGATGCTGGATTTCGACCTGGTCATTACCGGCCGGCAGGCGATCGATGGAGATACGGCGCAGGTAGGACCTCAGATTGCCGAGCATCTCGATTTGCCACAAGTGACGTATGTCGAGAATTTGGAATTCGATGGTGACAAGTTGTTTACGATCCGTAAATCTACCGAAGAAGGATATCAAACCGTACAGGTGGAATCTCCCTGTGTCGTTACTGTTCTGGCTACGGCAAACAAAGCGCGCTATATGTCTGTGCGGGGAATCGTAGAGGCATACGATCGGGAAGTGGAAATCTGGAATTTTAATAATATCAGTGTGGATGAAGCTAAATTGGGATTGAACGGTTCGCCGACGCGGGTATGGAAGTCTTTTACCAAAGGAGCTAAAGCAGCCGGAAAAGTTTTCGAAGTGGAACCGGCCGAAGCTGTAGATGTTATTATCGAAAAATTGAAAGAGAAATTTATTATTTAATACATGATTTTAGAGGAAAACCGGGAATAATCCGGTGAAATCTAAAGTTTAAAATCTGATGAAGATGGATAAATCTCAATATAAAGACGTTTATGTATTCGTAGAGCAACGGGAAGGAGTTATTCAGAAAGTTGCCATCGAATTATTGGGGAAAGCCCGGGAGTTGGCCGATAGCCTGAATGAAAAAGTGGTGGCGATGTTGTTGGGTTATGAAGTGGCGGGTCAGGCACAGGAATTGATCGCTTATGGGGCCGATGTCGTATTGTGTGCTGACGAACGGGAGCTGGTACAATATAATACCGAGCCTTACGCTCAGGCGATTACACAGATTGTACATGAGCGTAAACCCAGTATCGTATTGATTGGAGCGACGACGATCGGCCGGGATTTGGGCCCTCGTTTATCCGCCCGTTTAGAGACCGGGTTGACAGCCGATTGTACGGGCCTCGCTATCTCGGATGAACGGGATTTGCTGATGACCCGTCCTGCATTCGGAGGAAATCTGATGGCGACGATTATTTGTAAAGAACACCGGCCGCAAATGTCGACCGTACGTCCGGGAGTGATGCGCACGAAACCGAAAGATGAACAACGTGCCGGAACGGTAGAGAAGGTGAATATTCATTTCGATAAGTCGAAATTTAAAGTGCGGATTCTCGAGACGGTGAAAGAACAAAAGAACCGTATCGATATAACAGAAGCGAAGATTCTCGTATCCGGAGGCCGTGGTGTAGGTAATACGGAGGGATTTGAGATGCTCGGAAAATTAGCGGAAACGCTGAATGCCGAGGTTTCTTCTTCACGTGCCATGGTGGATGCCGGGGTTATGCCTCATGACCGTCAGGTTGGCCAAACCGGGAAAACCGTTCGTCCCGATCTGTATTTCGCTATGGGTATTTCCGGAGCTATTCAGCATTTGGCCGGAATGGAGGAATCGGAATTTATCGTTGCCGTGAACAAGGATAAATATGCTCCGATTTTTAACGTTGCCGACCTGGGAATTGTCGGGGATGTGAAACAGATCGTTCCGTTGCTGACCGAGAGGTTGGCAAACATCCGGAAAACTGACAAATAAAAGCCCGGACATGGAGTATCAAAAATTAATGCTGGAAAAACAAGATCGTGTTTGTCTGGTAAAGATCAATCATCCGGAGGCATTGAATGCCTTGAATACGGTGATCTTGCAGGAATTGGACCGGGCATTCGATGAAATTGCAGCCGATCCGGAAACCGATGTGGTTATTCTGACAGGCGAAGGACGTTCGTTTGTTGCGGGAGCCGATATTGCTGAAATGAGTGTGATGAAGGCCGAAGAAGGCCGGCGTTTCGGTGAGTTAGGGGCTGCTGTTTTCCGGAAAATCGAACTGATGGCTAAGCCGGTTATTGCTGCCGTGAATGGATTTGCTTTAGGAGGAGGATGTGAACTGGCGATGGCTTGTGATATCCGTATCGCCTCGGCTAAGGCGAAGTTCGGTCAGCCGGAAGTGGGACTTGGGATCACGCCGGGATTTTCCGGTACCCAGCGTTTACCGCGTTTAGTCGGATTAGGTAAAGCCAAAGAGTTGATTTATACGGCTGCGGTTATCCATGCCGAGGAAGCTTGCCGGATCGGACTGGTGAACAAAGTGGTGGAACCGGAAGAATTGATGAATGAGTGTATGGCTATGGCAAAGACTATTGCTGCTAAAGCGCCATTGGCGGTCCGTTATGCCAAAGAAGCCATCAACCGGGGAGTGGAAACGGATATGGATACCGGTATCGTCATCGAAAACGGTTTGTTCGGGTTGTGTTTCGCAACGACCGACCAGAAGGAAAGCATGGAAGCTTTTTTATGGAAACGTAAACCCGAATTTGAAGGGAATTAAAATCTTTGTAATTTAAATTTATCGATTATGAAAATATGCATTGTTGGAACAGGGACTATGGGGCATGGTATTGCCCAGGTATTTGCCCAGGCCGGACATGAGGTATTGTTAAAAGGCCGTTCTGAAGCTTCTTTGGCAAAAGCCCACAAAGCTATGGATAAAAATCTTTCCAGAATGGTGGAAAAAGGTAAATTGGAAGCCGGGGTTAAAGATCAGGTATTGGCCAGGATTAAAGATACGATGAAATATGAGGATTGTGCCGATGCTGATTTGGTGATCGAGGCGATAGCTGAAGATATGGCTACCAAGCATGAGATATTCAAATTGTTGGACGGAATTTGTAAACCGGAAGCGATATTGGCAACCAATACTTCTTCGCTTTCTATAACGGAAGTGGCCGCTGTGACTAACCGTCCGGAAAAGGTGATCGGTATGCATTTCTTCAATCCTGTTCCGGCTATGAAACTGGTGGAAGTGATCAAAGGCCGGCTGACTTCGGCAGAGGTGCATGATCAGGTATTTGCTTTATCGCAGGAAATCGGGAAAGTGCCCGTCAGTGTCGAGGAAGCTCCTGGATTTATAGTCAACCGGATTCTGATCCCTCTGGTGAACGAAGGCATCGGTATATTAGCTGACGGAGTGGCGAAAAAAGAGGAAATCGATGCCGCTATGAAATTAGGGGCTAACCATCCTATGGGACCATTGGAACTGGGTGATTTGATCGGATTGGATGTTTGTCTGGCTATTATGGAAGTGTTGTACCGGGAATTCGGTGACTCCAAATACCGGCCTCATCCTTTGTTGCGGAAAATGGTTCGTGCTAACTTATTGGGACGGAAGACCGGAGTCGGGTTTTATGACTATCGGAAATAATGAGGAGAGTCTTCTTTACCGGGATACGATGTTGGGGAATATTTCCCCAACATTTTTACTTTTTCCCCACTTTCTACAAGCTGCGATTCTTAATCTGTTGTATGTAATGTATTGATAATTAGTGTATTTTGTTGATTTTGTGCTTGTGGCATCGGATTTGTTCTGTTTAAGGATAAAATCTAACTCTAAAAAATAATAGTATGAAAAAGATCGTCATTTTAGGAATCGGAGCTTCTATGTTCTTCCTGGGTAGTTGCGTAGAGAGTTCTCAGAAATATAAGTCTTTACAAGTCCGTCTGGATTCTTTGAGTACAGTACATATTATGCAGAATTCCGAAATGGAGAGTATGCTGGCCGATTTGAACGATATTTCTGCCGGAATGCAATCGTTGCGGGATGCCGAACGTTTATTGACTATGGAAACAATTAATGAAAATAAAGCCAATAGTAAATCCAAACAGCAATTGAATCAGCTGAAAAAAGACGTACAGGCTATTACCGAGGCGATCGCTTCTTATAAAGAACAGATTTCCAAACTCGAAGGTAAGAATAAAAGCCAGTCGGCCGAGTTTAAAAGATTGATTGCCGGCTTAAATGCGGAATTGGATCAACGTACACAGAAACTGAATGAAATTACTAAACAATTGGCTGAGAAGAATCAGCAATTGGCAGTGAAGACCGAGGAAGTCGCTAATCTGACCGAGAATGTGGAAGCTTTGGATAAAGCCAATAAAAGTCAGCAAATGACGATCAATGAACAGGATATGGCGATTCATCAGGGACACTATTTGATTGGAAACCGCAAAGAGCTGAAAGAAGCTGAGGTAATTTCCAGACAAGGGATTTTCTGTCCGCCGATCGTATCGTCACAAGCACAAAAAGCCGACTTTACCGATTTGGATATCCGTGAGATGAAGGTGATCCCGTTGAATAGTAAAAAAGCGAAATTACTTTCTGTCCATCCGGCTGATTCCTATACTTTGGAGACCGGTGAAGACGGTAATATGACTCTGAAAATCAATGACGAAAATAATTTCTGGAAACAAACAAAATACCTGGTTGTGATGATTGAATAAAAGCGGGAATAATTTTAACTGAGAGAGGCATACCCAAAAAGTATGTCTCTTTTCTTTTTTTTCACAACGATTATTCTTGTCGGGAGAGAAAATAATGAAAAAAAACTAGCCGAAGATCATCAGGATTTTTAAAAGTGTATCCGATGAGAAAATCGCTTTCAATTTGTCGATACTTTTGTATTTCAGTGTTTTAACACTGCTTACTGAGATGTTTATTTCCTGTGCTATTTGCTGATTGTCGAGGCCTTGAAAAGCGAGCTGCATGACTTGTTTACTACGGGGAGGAAGTTTTTCTATTTCTGCGAGAATCTGCATGGCGACGTCTGCTTCTACAATGACATTGAAGATATTGACCTCTTTCAGAGGATGGTTGTTTAGATATTTAGCTTGCAGCTTGCGGGTTCGCAGCCATTCAAGTGAAAGGTTATGAACCAGCATATACATATAATTATCGATATTCTCAATATTTTTGTTTTTTCCTTGTAATTCCCAGAGGCGTGCAAAAGCTTCCTGTACAATATCTTGGGCAGCTGTTTTATCGCAAAGGAAACGGTTGGCTGCGAAACACAAAGAAACATACAAACGGTTCACTAAGCTTTCGAACTTGGTTGCAGCTGTATTTCCCGTTTGATATGTTGTGTTTTTATCCATTTTTATAACATCTTTTTAAGGAATTGCTCTACAAATTTAAAAAAAAATTATAATTCCGTTCATCCTTTTCGTTACTGAGTTAGTCTTTAATATGAATTAAGAGAGGAAAAATGTAGTAAAATAGATTCAGATGAACAGAGAGAGTTTAAATATATTGTTAAAAAAAGCCTATTATCAACAGCTTTCTGAGGAAGAGAGGAAAACTTTGAAGTTGTGGTTGGGGGAGTCGGGAGAAAATACAGAGATGTATAAACGGTTGATGTCGGGACAGAGCTTGACGGAATATTCGGATTGGGTGACTGGATTCGACCTTTCCCGGGCGATGGAAGCTATCCGGAGTAAGGTGAAACGGAACAGGCAAAGGAGAATCCGGAAATCAGTAAGTTGGGTGGCTGCCTGTGTAATACTCTGTCTGGGCATAACTTTCGTTTTTTATTTCACTTCAATGGATTCAGAACAGGTATTGACAGAACAAATGGCTGCTCAGATACAGCCTGGCTCGGCAAAGGCGATATTGACTTTAGGGGATGGACGGCAAGTGGCTTTGGATAAAAAACCCATTGAATTGCTTGTCAATAAACAACAAATGGTGACAGGAGATAGTGCGACCTTGAATTATTCTATTGTATTGCCCGCTTCTGAGACCGAACAGATACAACGGCAGGAAGTGGCAGAATATCATACAATAGAAGTTCCTGCCGGAGGAGAATATCATCTGGTTTTGGCTGATGGTACAAAGATATGGTTGAATGCAGAAAGTTCTCTGGTATTTCCGGTTGAATTTTCCGGGAATAAGCGACAGGTTATTTTAAAAGGAGAAGCTTATTTTGAGGTGGCCCGGAATGAACATTTACCTTTTGTTGTGAGTACAGTCTCCGGGGTACAAATTTGTGTATTGGGAACACAGTTTAATGTGGAAGCTTACGATGACCGGGAAAGTGTAAAGACTACTCTGGTGGAGGGAAGTGTAGATGTACAGGCAGGGGGCGAAAAGGTACGTTTGATTCCTCATGAACAATTGCAATATCATAAAAATACTGCTGAAATGGAAGTCAGGGAGGTAAATGTACGGGAGATTATCGCCTGGAAAAACGGTTGGTTTGTCTTTGATAATACTACATTGGGGGAAATTGTAAAAACTTTGCAACGTTGGTATAACATAGAAGTAGAATTTATACGTCCTGAATTAGAACATTTGCGTTTCACCGGTGATTTAAGCAGGTATGACTCTTTTGATGCTGTTATCCGGATGTTTGAAGATACTAAAAAGCTGAAAATGAGTGTGATATCGAACAGGCTAATTGTCGATAGAAAATAACGCAGATTAATTTTAAATAAAAATACCTAAAGATGAGGATTGTGCTACCTTTTCCTTTCATCTATTTTTATACCGTTAAAAACGGACGTTTTTTTCGGAAAAATTTAAATTTATAAACCTACTATTTTACTTTTCTGTAAAAATTAACCCACAGTTTGGAATTTTTTTTCTTGTATCGTGGTATTATACTTGTAATCAGCGAATTACTACTTTGTAAAACACTGTAAAATTCTTGCCATTACAGAAAATTGTGCTTGACATTCTCTGATTTTTTACTCTTCATTTCTCACTTTTTACGCTTAAAAAGTGACTTAAAAAACGTCCCAATAAAAGGGTAACTAACTATATGTAATTCAGTGTTTAATATTAATCAAAAACAGAAAAGTATGAGAAAAACATCCTGTTTTAAACGTAGGTTTATGACTAAGGCTTTGATTCTATCGATAGTTTTAGTGATAGTATGGGGAAGTTCTTCTATCGTAGGGGCTTCTCCCAGAGTTGATAAGCAACTCGGTCAATTGATAACTTTGACCATGAAGGAAACTTCTGTAATAAATATTATTCAGGAAATTCGTAAATCAACAGATTATCGTTTTTTATTTCAGGTGGACGATTTAAAAAATATGAATAAAGAAGAATTTGTTGTTTCTCATGCGACCATAAAGGAGGTCATGGATAAGTTAGTTGATGGTACAAATCTGACATATACTTTTCGTTCTGATGCTGTAGTAGTTTTAGCTTTGAAACAACAAGCGGCTCAAATCAAATCAACTCAGAAATTTAGCTTGAAAGGGCGGGTGTTTGAAAAAACGGATCCTGGTAAAGGAATTCCTTTTGCTTCGGTTTTTCTGCCTCAGTTAGGCATAGGCACTGTAACAAAAGCAGACGGGACATTTGAGATAAAAAATCTGGATCCTGATGTTTATAAGGTGGAAATTAGTTCTTTAGGTTTTGAGACGTTACAGACAACTATTAATTTGAATAGTAAAACTCCTGCAAATTTGAAATTTGGTTTAGTGGAAGCGAATTTCCGTTTGGATGAGGTGGTGATAACTGCCACTAATAGTAAAGCCGGAGCTTCGACTTCTTCTTCTATCTCACGTTTGGCAATGGATCATATGCAGGCTTCCAGTTTGTCTGATATTATGCAACTATTACCGGGAGCAACGGTAAGTAAACCGGATTTAACTTCCGTATCGACTTTAAGCCTAAGGGGAGGGGCTTCTTTAGGAACAGCGGTGATCATGGACGGAGCTCCTATTTCAAACAATTCTAATATGCAGATGATGACAACCTCTATTGGTGGAGCTGTCCCGGCAACGAGAGGAACCTCTCCCCAAACCGGAATTGATTTAAGAACGATTACAACTGATAACATCGAGTCCGTGGAAGTGATTACGGGAGTTCCAAGTGTTGAATATGGCGATTTGACAGGTGGGGCTGTGATTGTAAATACAAAAGCCGGACGTCAGCCTTTGCAAATTAAATTCAATACAAATCCCAATGTTTATATGTTTTCCGGTACAAAAGGATTGGGGTTAGGAGAAAAAGGAGGAAATGTGAATGTCGGGTTAGATTATGCATATAGCAACGCAGATCCTACAGAGGGATATGATTATTATCAACGAATTACTGCACGTATGATGTATTCGAATGGTTTTTTTCAAGATCGTTTACGTTCAAATACTTCATTGAATGTTATCTATGCTAAAGATAAAGGGGAACCTAACCCGGATGATGAACAGGACATGCGGACTACCAGACAACGGGATTTAGGGCTGGTTTTCAATACAAATGGGACATTAGATATAAATGCCGGTTGGCTTAAAAATATTCGTTATGCAGCTTCTGTAAATTATACGAACAGGCATTCTTATTTTCAGGATGAGGCGACTAATGCGGATTGGGGATATTCCCAGTCAATGACAGATGGAGCTGTGTTGTCCAATGTTCCCGGACGTCCAGTCTATTTGGAAGATGGTACAGAGGTTACCCGGGTCCCGGTGGGAGAAGAAAGTTTAAAGGCGTGGATGTTACCTGGTTCTTATATTTATATGTATGATGTTTATGGAAAAGAGCTGAATACATTTGCCAAACTGACTACAAATTTTGCCGGCAAGACCGGACCTATTCATCATCGGTTGATTTTAGGGGCTGATTTTAGAAATTCAGGTAATCTGGGTAAAGGAAAGATATTTGATCCGGAAAATCCTCCTTACCGGAATTTATCTTATGACTTTGCATCTCAACGTAACAGAGCGTTTAAGGATATTCCTTTTATGAACCATCTCGGAGTGTATGCAGAGGAGAATATACAGTGGCTTATGGGGAAACATGAATTAAATATTTCTGCTGGAATACGTTGGGATAAAGTCTGCGGTTTCGGTGACGGATTTTCTCCGCGTATCAATGCTTCTGTGGATATTATACCCAGGCATCTGACTCTCCGGGGAGCCTATGGTATTACTTTAAAAGCTCCGACTTTGTTATATATGTATCCGGATAAGGCTTATTTTGATTTAGTGAATTTTAATAATGCTTCAACCAGTGCTCCTGACGGACAAAAATTTCAGGTCATTACCACGCGTGTCTTTGATGCAGAAAATAAGAATTTAGAAATGGCAAAGAACAAAAAATGTGAGTTGGGGTTGGATCTGAAATTTAATAAAATGCGTTTTTTTATTACTGCCTATCAGGAAAAATGTGATAACGGTTATACCATTGCCAAATCGTTGAATACCTTTAAAAGTGTACCTTTTGTACAATATTCTGAAATTACTCCGCGTCCTTCTGATGAAAGCCAGATAGCTAATTTGAAAGAGATAGCCACCAATCCTTATTTATTGAGTTATACCACTCCGATGAATGCGCTTAAATATCTGGTGCGGGGGATTGATTTCGATTTCGATTTTGGACGTGTGGATGCCATTCGTACGGCTTTTAATTTGAATGGTTCGTATATGTGGAGGAAATCCGGTTCTAATAATTATATGTTCTGGAATAAAATTACAGGAACAGATTATTCTAAATATCCCCATATGGGAGTTTTTTCTCCGGATTATGAAACTGATTATAGCGAACGTTTGGCTACAAATTTGAGGGTCATCCATAATATTCCTCAAATAGGATTGGTGGTAACATTGACTGCTAATGTGATTTGGAAAGATCGCTCATGGAAATCTTATGGTAATGACTCAATTCCTATAAAATATATTTCCCGTTTAGATGGAAAATTATATGACTTTAATCCGGATGATATTGATAGTGAGGAATTTATCGGGATAGACCGGAGGTCGACTGTTAATCCGACCCGGTTGATCCGGGAAGGAGTTATGCCTCCGCTTTTAACCATGAATTTGAATATAACTAAAGAAATACGTGACTTTTTGAAGGTTTCTTTCTTTGCAAATAATATGTTCAGGAGTACTCCTTTATGGGAAAGCAAGAAAAATCCGGGATCCTATACCCGAAGGAATACTACAGAGAACGTGTTCTTTTTTGGTCTGGAATTGACGGCTATTATTCGTTAACATTAAAGAGCTCATCATATGAAAAATAATATTATAATAAAAAAGATAAATATTGTATTATCTGTACTATTTCTGTATTCCTGTATTGATCAAATGCAGGATGCGGGAGATGCTAAAAAGGTGACTCCGGTACGGGGGACAGTTACCATTCAGGTAAATACCGGATTTGTTACAAAAGCTGGCGATCCTGGTTTTCCTACAGAGGGATTGAGGGCGGTGTTCAATAATTTTAGCGAGAATTTTACAAAGGAAGGAATTGTGGATGAAAGAGGAATTGTATCTATCGACAGTTTAATTCCTGGTATTTATTCTGTGAATGTTTCAGGGAAAGTAGATTATAATGGACAGGATTATTATTTGAATGGGGCTGTCAGTAATGTATCTATTTTTGAAGACATAACAGAAGAGGATGCTATAGAGAATAATAAAAAAGTTCCTTCAATAAATATACGTCCGGCTAAAGTTGGACCTTTGTGTTTCAGGGAAATCTATTATTGCGGAGTTACTCCTTATTATTTCAGGGATCAGACTTATGAGATTTACAATAACGGGGATGAGGTATTTTATCTGGACAGTCTTTGTTTTGCACAATTAGAACCTAATGTAGCGACTGCAACATTGCCTGTATGGCCGGATGAAGACGGAGTTGACAATTATGTATACGGTATTGTTGTGTGGCAGATCTCTGGTTCGGGTAAAGATTATCCTTTACAACCGGGGGAGTCGTTTCTGATTGTTCAGGAAGCCCGTGATCATCGGGTTAACAACGCCAGTTCATTCGATAATTCTATGGCAGAGTGGGAAGCCTGGTCTGGGAATGCAGGCCGGGATAATCCTGAGGTCCCGAATATTGCATATGTTTTTTGGGATAAACCCAATACCATGCAATGGTTGACTTCGGTATTCGGAGCTGCATTCTGTATTTATAAAATGGATACTCCGTTTGATCCGAATAATTGGCAAACTCAGGTGAATAAAACACAGCGGTTTATGAAAATTGCTGCCGGAGATGTGATGGATGGTGTAGAATTGCTACCTAATATGTTCTCTTTTGATATGAAACGTATCCCTGGTTTTGTGGATGCTGGCGGAACTTCTGTGGGGGCAACTTACTGTGGCAAGAGTGTTTGCCGTAAGGTTACCGGATATCGGGAAGATGGCACTCCGCTTTATCAGGATACCAATAATTCAACAGATGACTTTGAAGTGATGGATCAACCTATGATCCGGAGGAATGGAGAGAAAGTTCCGGCCTGGAGTCCGGCATTAAACAATTAGTTTAATATTAAAGGATTATGATTATGAAAAAATATATTAAAATGAAGCCGGTTGGGGGAATATTAATTACCCTGTTAACAGCCCTTCCTCTGTATGCTCAGGACAATAATGAGATCGTAGGGCAAAATACGCCTGCTGCCTTGGAACGTATGAAAATGCAGAATTTGTGGCTTGAACATACGTCTAATGCTGCCGGTGCAATATTGGATAATACTGTACGCTACAGTACAGTTAGTTTGGGATATGATATCGGGAACGGTACGTTCAGGCGCCCGCAAGAAGGAAAAAGGGTGAATAGTTTGGATTTTAAGACCGAAGGAGGAGGTATATATGAAGGGTTACACGGAATGTATGTATGGGGTAGTTTTAGTTATTCCCGTTATAAAGTACATAAAGCTGAATACAATGCTTCTTTAATTGACCCTTTGAGGGGAATGCCGTTTATCATTGCGGATACTAATCGTAGTAATTGGGTCAATCAGGATTATAATTTAGAGATGCAAATGACAACCCCTTTGCTTTGGAACAGGGTTATTATCGGAATCACAGGACGTTATCAAAATGCAGTGGGCGCAAAGCAGTTAGATCCCCGTCCTCTTGTACGTTTATCACAATTTACAGTTATCCCTTCGGTGATTGTGAAATTTGATAAACATGCTTTGGGATTAAATTTTGATTACTATAGCCGGAGGGAAGACGGTAGTGCCGGTAACTCCAATAACCGCAGAGATCAGCAAGTTTGGGAACTTCGGGGATTAGGGTTTCATTCGGAAGGAGTTATTGGTGGCGTTGGTGGCGTTGAAGGATTGAGAAATTGCAATGCCAATAATCTGGGAGGAGGTATTCAATATAGTTATTTCTCCGGGCAAGTGAGATTCCTCCTGGCTGGAAATTATGATTATAAAGTAGAGGATGTAACTAATAACTATACCCGTCCGAAAATGGTTGGGACTGTTAAAGACCAGATTATTACCGGAAAGTTGGCTCTGGAAATAAAAAATAAGAAAGAAAACAGCTTTTTTACTGACTTTGGCTATACTGACCGTAGTATTGATGGAATTGAATATGTGCAGGTATACGATAATACTTATGAGGTACAGGAATGGATAACGAAATTTAAAAGCATCCGCTCGAATTTTTCAACCAAAGATTGGAGATTGAATTTTGATTATCTGGTTAGTCGTGAAAATGAATATAAATGGAAATTAGGTATGACAGCTTTATATCATCAACTTGCTGATATATACTACTTGCCTGGAAGTAAGCAGGATATTGATAATTTCTATGTAAATATCCATGCTAAAAGAAATTTTGATTTAGGTAAAAAGAATAAACTTTTGGTGGGTTTAGATCTCGGATTAAATGAAAATTTGGATTCAGAGATTTCATATACCGGGCCGGATCAGGATTCCAGAATTATTCAGGATTTTCTGTATAGAGACTATGCTTATTTAAGTTCTGAATATTGGGAAGGAGGATTGTCTTTCATTTATTCTAATGGTAGTCTTATGAAAGAAAAAGCGAATCTTTTCGTTTCTGCCGTATTGAATTATAAAGATGTTATTAAGGATAGTCCTTGGTTTGGGCAGAGAGTTGTCTGTTCGTTTAGTGTCGGATTGAATTTTTAATATCAGCATATGGGAATCAGGGCGTTTTTATGGATCGTATGTATTTATTTTCTGGCAATAGCCTGTAAGGAAGAGAAAGAATTTTCTCTTCCTTATGAGAAATATGTGTTGGAAAATGGGTTGGAGGTGGTATTACATGAGGATAAGTCGGATCCGATCGTATCGGTGGCTATTCAGTATCATGTGGGATCGGCAAAAGAAAAGCCAGGAAAGACGGGCTTTGCACATTTTTTTGAACATATGTTGTTTCAGCGTTCGGAACATCTCGGCAGAAATGCTTTTTTCAAAAAAATTCAGGAACTGGGCGGAACATTCAATGGAAGTACTGCTATGGATGGAACCAATTATTATGAAACGGTTCCCCGGGATGCCCTTGAAAAAGTGTTGTGGATGGAGTCGGACCGGATGGGTTTTTTTATCAATACGGTCACTCAGGCCGGCTTGGAAAGGGAGATCGATGTCGTGTCGAATGAAAAACGACAGGGAGAGAATTGTCCGTTTGGACAGAGCTATGCCTTGATGCTGAAATATTTTTATCCGGAGGGCCATCCCTATAGTTGGCCTGTGATCGGCTCAATTGCTGATTTAAGGAGTGCTACGGTAGAGGATGTAAAAGAGTTCTACCGGACCTACTATGGTCCGAATAATGCTACATTGGTAGTTGCCGGGGATTTTAACCGGGAGAAGACAAAGGAATTGATTGGGAAATATTTTGGCGAAATTCCGGCACAGGAAAAGGTGGAGAAAGTGAAACCTATACCTGTGAAACTGGAAAAAACCAGGAAATTGGTTTATGAAGATCAGTTTACAAATGTGGCAGGTCTGGATATTGCTTTTCCGGGAGTGGAACAGTACCATCCCGATTTCTATCCTCTGCGGATGATGGCCTTGCTCTTATCTTATGGAAAGGGTTCTCCTTTTTATAAAGTGTTGGTGGAAGAAAGAAAACTGACCTCTTATACCAATGTAGCTACGTCTGCTTTTGAATTGGCGGGGCAGATATCTCTTTCGGCCAAAGCTTTTAGAGGAGGAAATTTGAATGATATTTATAAGGGAATGCAGGAAGCTTTCCGGCGTTTTGAAACAGAAGAGATTAAAGATAGCGATCTGGAGCGGCTGAAAATTATGCAGGAGACGATGATGTATAATGTGATGATGGCTTTGGAAAGTAAAACTCAGGCTTTGGCCCGGAATAATGTGTTCGGAGGAAGTCCGGACCGCAGTGTGGAAGAACTGAGCAAGTATAAAGCCGTTACTAAAAAAGATATTATGCGGGTATATCGTCAATATGTCAAGGGACGGCATTTTGTCGCTTTGAGTACTGTACCTGTGGGGGCTATGGATTTGGCTCTGTCAGGTTCTGAACCGGTAAATGTGGAGCAGGATGATTATGTAGGACAAAAATTGGCTTCCGACGGGAAAGCGATCACTGATGATGAATCTTTTGAATTTACTCCGTCTGTAATCGATCGTTCTGCCGAACCACCTTTGATGGATAATAAACCGGAAATGAATATACCGGAAATCTGGATAGGACAGCTTCAGAATGGGATGAAGATTTTGGGAATGGAATATACAGAACTACCTGTTGTTCAGTTTACGATTATTCTGAATTCTGGTATGCTTTGTGAAACTGCTGACAAATCAGGGGTCGCTATGCTGACTGCTGCTGTGATGAATAGCGGTACCCGGATGAAAACTGCAGAAGAACTGGAAGCTGCTTTCGGACAATTGGGAGCGAGGGCAACAATAGGTGCTTCGGCTGAACGGATGCAACTTACCGGGCATTGTCTGAAAAAGAATTTACCTCAGGTGGTACAATTGATAAAAGAGATGTTACTGGAGCCCCGTTGGGATGAGGAAGCAATGGAACTGGCGAAAACAAGAATGAGGGAAAGTATTCACCAAAGTGTTACCACTCCGAAAACTATTGCCCGGAATGTTTTCCGGAGAATGATTTACGGACCGGATAATGTGCTTTCACGTTCAGTATGGAGATCGGAGGAAAGTATTCATTCCATTCAGCTGGAGGATTTGAAAGAGTTTTATACCAAACATATATCTCCTTCAACTGCAACTTTTTGTTTTGTCGGCGGATATTCCAAAGAAGAAGTGATGTCTTTATTGAGACCTTTGGAGAACGACTGGAGCGCAAAGGACGTGAAAGAAACGGGCCTGAACATGACTTATACAGCTCCGCCGGCAAAAATATATTTTGTGGATTATCCGGGAGCGAAACAGTCTTATATTTTGTTGGGTGCTCCGGCGATGCCGAGAATTTCCCGGGATTATTATCCTGCCGTGATTGTCAATAAAATGCTGGGAGCTTCTTCCAATTCCCTCTTATTTGATGTCCTGCGACTGAAACGGGGATATACTTATGGGGCTTATTCTTCTTTTGATTGTGGAAAATATCTGAACGAATTCAGGGCCACTTCCAGTGTACAGGCTGCTTATACTCCGGAAGCAATGTTATTGTTCAGGGAATGTATTGCAGATTATGGGAATCAATTTACTGCTCAGACACTGGATAAAACACGGGATGCTATGTTCCGGGAAAATGCGGCAGCTTTTGAAATGCCGGATGCACGTCTGGATATTTTGGAAGCAATAGCTGCTTATGAGTTACCTGCCGGATTTATGAAAACCCAGGAACAGATGCTTCGGGATATGACTCCGGAGCAAGCTCAGGAATGTATCCGGAAATGGCTGAATTACGACCGGATGTTTTATGTGGTGGTGGGAGATGCTGAGACACAATTGGATAGGGTAAAAAAAGCCGGTTTGGGAGAAGTGATAGTGGTAAATAAAGAGGGAGTGCCGGAAAAATAAATATAGTGATTAAATGATAGAATATATGATGTGTTATAAATTAATGAGTCTGATTGTGGCTCTCATGGTTGCCACAATATCTTGGGGACAAATATGGATGGAACCCCTGCATACAACAGGAAAGACAAGCTTTGCTATTGTTGCGGATTTGACAACCTGGCAAAAATGTCAGGCTGAAATATTACGGTATCGGGATGTTCTCGAGGCAGAACAACTGCCCTCTTATATTGTAGCAGACCGGTGGAAACATCCGGAACAACTCAGGGAGATATTGCTGAAATTATATAATGAACAACATCTGGAAGGGGCTGTTTTTATCGGAGATATTCCGATACCCATGATTCGTAAGGCGCAACATATGACTTCTGCTTTTAAAATGGATGAGAAGAAATATCCGATGATTCGTTCTTCTGTCCCGTCAGACCGTTTTTATGATGATTTTGATCTGAAATTTGATTTTCTCAAACAGGATAGTCTGAATCCGTTGATGTTTTATTATAATCTGTCCGCTGTTTCTCCTCAGGATATTCGTTGTGACATTTATACCGGACGTATTAAACCTGTCATATCCGAAGGTTTGGATAAATATCAGCAAATCCGTGATTACCTGAGCAAGGCTGTGGCTGCACATCAGGAAGCTAACCGTCTGGATCAGTTTGTCTCTTATACGGGGGAAGGTTCTTATTCAAATTCGCTGACAGCCTGGCGGGCGGAACAACAAACTTTGAGGGAACAATTGCCGGGAGTCTTTGACCGGAAAAATAATGCCCGTTTTATGCGTTATAGTATGTGGGATTATCCCAAAGATGATGTGATTACAGCCTTGAAACGGGAAGACTTGGATATGATGATTTTCCATGAACATGGGTTGCCTCACAGACAGTATCTTTCGGCTGTACCGTCTACCCACGATTATGAACAACATATGGAAATTTTGAAACGGGAAGTTCGTCTGAAGTTGCGTCAGGATGCAGAAGATGGAAAAGATTTCCGGAAACGGATGTGCAAATGGTCGGAGGATTTTCAGGTAGATACGAGTTGGTGGACAGGTATTACAGATACTCAGATGATCCGGCAGGATTCCTTGGTAAATGTACATATGGGCATTGTTCTGGAGGATGTCTCCCGGATTGCCCCTAATGTCCGCTTTGTTATTTTTGATGCCTGTTATAATGGAGATTTCAGGGAAGACGATTATATTGCCGGGCGTTATATTTTTTCTTCCGGGAAATGTGTGGCTGCTTTTGCTAATTCAGTGAATGTACTTCAGGATAAATCGGCCAATGATTTGTTTGGATTGTTGGGGTTGGGAACCCGTTTAGGATTCTGGGCCCGCTATACCAATATTCTGGAGTCTCATATCCTGGGCGATCCTACTTTCTGCTTCAGACCTTCGGTGGAAGGTATAAATTGTAATGAATGGCTGGGAACAGATCAGAAGCCGGATTTCTGGTTGTCTTTATTGAAAAATTCTGGGCTTGCTGACATACAGAATGTGGCCTTGCTGAAATTATATCATGCCGGATTTCCCGGAATCTCAGATACATTGAAAACTTATTTTGGGAAGTCTCCTTATGCGGTTGTGCGGTATAATTGTATGACATTACTGGAAAAGATCAATGACAGGAATTTCCGGGAAGTCCTCAAACAGGCAACAACCGATCCTTACGAATTTATCCGGCGGATTGCGATTCATCGGATGGGACAGGTAGGCTCAAAAGAGTTTTTACCTTATATCATAGAGAGTTATGTTAATGATTATTTTTCTGAAAGGGTGGTGTTTAATGTACAGATGGCTTTGGGGCTTTATCGTTGGGAAGATGTCCGTATGGCAATGGAAGATGTGCTTACCCGTTCTTCTGTATTGGATAAAGAACGGGTACGGAAAAATCTGGAGCGGATTCTGAAAGGAGAACGGCAATACGTTGCAATCCGGGATATGTTGAATCCTGAAGTTTCTGAGAAAGAAAAACTGATGGAGATCCGTTATTTGAAAAATGCCAATTACCATCCAGGAATTCCGGTCTACCTTTCTCTGGTGAAAGATGTGGATACATCTCCTGTTATACGTAAAGCTTTGCTTGAATCTTTGGCTTGGTTTACCTTGTCTGATCAAAAAGCAGATATTATCGAAGCCTGTAAAGAGATTTTGCAGGGAACCGATAAAAATACAGATATATATCAGGAGGCAGAGAGGACATATAACCGATTAACGCAACAAATAAAGAATAAATAACTATGAAAATAATACTTTTTTTAAGTCTTTTGATTTGGGTTATCCCGGGATTTGGGAAAGTAAAAATTCAGAAACCCAAAAGTCAGCATGTAACAGCTTTTGCGATTATAGTGGATGAAATGACTCTGGAAAAGACCGGAGGGGCTGTAGAAGCTTACCGGGATGCTCTGGAAGCAGATGGATTGTCGACTTATATTGTCAGTGGAAACTGGAAAAATCCGGATGAGGTGAAAGCTGAAATCATAAAACTGAATAAGCGGAAACCAGTATTGGAGGGTGTGGTATTTATCGGTGACATTCCTGTGGCTTTAATCCGGAATGCACAGCATATGACAACTGCTTTTAAAATGAATGAAGACGAATTCCCGTTTCCGGAGTCTTCTGTACCTTCTGACCGGTTTTATGATGATTTGCATTTGACGTTTGATTTTATTTGTCAGGATTCAGTGAATACTTCTCATTTTTATTATAAACTACGGGAGGATAGCCCGCAACAGTTGCGTCCGACCTTCTATTCCGGAAGAATTAAATATCCTGAAGCGAGGGGAGGGGATAAGTATGAAGCTATTGCTAAATACCTGGCGAAGGCTGTCCGGGAAAAAAAGAGAGCCAATCTTTTGGATTGCTTTGTTTCCTTTACGGGAAGTGGTTATAATTCAGAATGTTTACTGGCTTGGATGGATGAGCGTTTGGCTTTGACTGAAAATTTTCCGTTGGCCTGGAAAAATTCCCGTACAGCAAAATTTCTGAATTTCCGGATGGAAGATTACATGAAATACCGTCTGTTCGATGAACTCCAAAGGGATGAGATGGATGTCATGCTGTTTCATGAACACGGGGCTCCTGATCGTCAATATATTTGTGACGGACCTGCTCCGGCTGGATTGCAAGGGTATATGAATTATATTAAATCGTCCATTTATTCTTTTGTGAAACGGGAGATTGAAAGGAAAAAAGGTACTCCGGAAGAGATTATGGCTTATTTTACTAAGGAATATGCTTTGGGACCAGACTTTTTCAAAGATTTTTCTATGGAGAAGATTGCAGAGCAGAATTCTCTGGAGCGGTTAAAGACCGGAATTGTCCTGGAAGATCTGAAGGAGCTGAAAACGAATCCCCGGTTTGTGATGTTTGATGCTTGTTATAACGGTTCATTTCATGAAGACGGATATATAGCCGGATATTATATTTTTAATGATGGAAATACTGTAGTAACACAAGGTAATTCCCGGAATGTATTGCAGGATCGCTGGACAATTGAAATGATCGGTTTGCTTTCACAGGGAGTGCGTGTAGGACAATGGAACAGGCTGATTGCGACTTTGGAAGGACATATTATCGGTGATCCTACTTTTCATTTTACCCCTTTTGCTCCCAATACTTTGGGTATGGATATGGTTATTCATAAAAATGACCGGGAGGTATGGGAGAAATATCTGGATTCACCATATGCAGACGTTCAATCTTTGGCCTTGCGGATGTTGGTAGAGAATGATACGGATAAAACGATGTCTCCCCGCCTGCTGACCGTTTTTCAGAGCTCCTCTTTTAATAGTGTACGGATGGAGGCATTGAAATTATTGAGCCGTTATGCTAATGAAGATTTTGTGGAAGCGATCCGGTTAGGACTTTATGATGCTTATGAGCTGATACGTAGGAATGCTGCAATATATGCTGGTAAGTGCGGAGATCCCCGCCTGGCTGAAGCTGTGGTAGATGTTTTGTTGAATCAGCCGGAATCGCAACGGGTGAATTATATTTTGCAGGGAGCATTGATGTTATTGCCGGAGAAGCAGGGAGCCGGGGTATATTTTGCGAAAGAGGAAAATACCAGTCAGTTGATGCAACAGTTAAATAAAGATGTAGCTGATAATGTACAGACCTTGGCCATGCTGCAAGATGCCCGTTCTCCTCAAAAGAAACAAATTTCAGTTATCCGTTATGTCCGGAATTATCCGCGTCATGCAAATATTGATGCCTATCTGTCTATTATTGAGAATGCAAGTCAGGCAGAAGAGGTTCGGGTGAATATGGCAGAAGCACTGGGATGGTTTAATTATTCCTATCGGAAAAATGAAATACGTCAGGCTTTGGAGAATATGCTGAAACGTGATCAAATGCCTGGAAAAGTGAAACTGGAAGTTGAACAAACTATTAATCGATTGAAATGATATGAAGACATTACTTTTATTTTTTCTTTTTGCCCCCTTGTTGTTATGGGCAAAACCTGAGATAATCAAACCGAAAGTAAAAACGCCGACCTCTTTTGCTATTGTTGTGGACAAGCAGAGTTATGACCGGGTAAAATCCTCTATTGAAGCCTATCGGGATGCTATTGAACGGGATGGACTGGCTACTTATATTCTGGTGGATGAATGGGAGAATCCGGATGCGATCCGGGAAATCTTAAAGAAGCTTTATGCTGATAAAAAAATGCCATTGGAAGGGGTTGCATTGGTCGGAGATGTGCCAGTTCCCATGATCCGGGATGCTCAATTCCTGACGTCTGCTTTTAAAATGGATCAGAAACGTCCCTGGCAGCAGTCCAGTATTCCATCTGACCGTTATTATGACGACTTTGATTTGCAATTTGATTTTTTAAAACAGGATTCTTTACAGCCTTTGTATTTTTATTATAGTCTGAATCCTCATTCTGCAATGACCATTGAGTCGGATATTTATTCCGGACGCATAAAACCAATGGCTCGAGAAGGAAAAGATAAATATACCGTATTGGACAATTACCTGAGAAAAGTGGTACGTCTGAAAGCTCAGCAGAATCCATTGAACGACTTGACTATGGCTCGTGGACATGGCTATAATTCCGAGTCCCGGGATGCTTGGGCAGGAGAACAGCTGGCACTAAAAGAACAGTTTCCGTCCTTGTTTAAAAGTGGCAATTACATCCGTTTTTACGATTATGATTTCAATTGGCCGGCCAGAATTCCCTATATGACAGCCGTTCAGCGGGAAACTGCTGATATAGTACTGTTTCATCATCATGGAGCAGATGATACCCAATATCTGAACGGATACCCGGAGGGAAGTGGGGTGAATCTTTCTATAGATAACATAAAGCGTTATTTGAGGAGTAAGGTGTTGACGGCCTATGAGCGGAAAAAGGATGTGGAAAAAACCAAACAGGATTATATAAAATCACTGGGTGTACCTTCAGAATGGCTGGATGATGCTCTGGAGCCGGAAGTGATCAGAAAAGATTCGCTTTTCAATGCGGGTATGGATATTCATCTGAGCGATATTCATGCTATCCGTCCGAATGCCCGTTTTGTAATGTTTGATGCCTGTTATAACGGCTCTTTTCATCTGGATGACTGTATTGCCAATGCCTATATTTTCGGGGATGGAAATACAGTGGTAACTCAGGGGAATACCGTCAATACCATACAGGACAAATGGCCGGATGAATATCTGGGACTATTGGCTTGCGGGGTACGCATCGGGCAATGGGGCCGTCATGTCCATTTTTTGGAAACGCATATTATCGGAGATCCGACTTATCATTTTGCAAATACGGTAGATCCTGCTTTAGATATGAACCGGGCAATAGTTGTAAGCAAAAAGGACAATGCCATGTGGTATAAGCTGTTGAACTATCCGAATGCAGATGTGCAATGTATGGCTTTACGGAAGTTGTATGAAAATCATGCTCCCGGATTGCCTGAGTTACTGCAAAAGACTTATGAAGCTTCCTTGTTCGGAGTAGTTCGTATGGAGTGTATGAAGTTGTTGTATCAGATGAATAGTCCGGAACTGGTGGATGTTTTGAAACTTGCAGTATGTGATAGTTATGAATTGGTCCGGCGTTTTGCCGTTCAGTATATCGGGAATTTGGGAACTGATGAATTGATACCTGCTCTGGTTTATGCCTTATTGAATGAAAACATGTCCGCTCGTGTAAATTACCAGGCAAGGGACGCAATCATGCTGATGGATATGGATAAACTGACCGCAGAAATAAAACGGCAGGCCGGGGCAAGTGGACATTGGGTAAATAAAGAGGAAGTGGTACAGCAACTCCTGAGTCTGGTACAAAGGAACCAGAATTCCTGGCAGAGTGCAGCCGGTGTCATTAGTGATCTTACTTCTTCTGCCAAGGATAAAAGTTTTGATATAGTCCGTCAACGGAATCACCCTGCAGTCGGAGCCGCAGAACTGTTGATTGCTTTTGTTTTGGATAGCTCCCGCGATATGCAGCTTAGGATTACAACAGTGGAGACATTAAGCTGGTATACGCATTCTGTAAAACGACCGGAAATTATTGCCGCTTGTGAGCAGCTTATCCGGGCCAATGAAAATCTGCAGTTGGTCAATGAAGCTATTAAGACAAAGAATCGGTTGAAGTAAACGCTGTCAGGTTTTAAACAGTGACCGTACTCGCTATTCGTTTGAGTGCGGTCACTAATATTTATTATTTCTTTTTGGGTTTTTGTTTGAGTTGAGCGGGGCGCATGGACAATTCCTGAGCTCCGTATTTGGGTTTGTTTTTCAGACAATCGGGTAGTTGTTGCTGAATTTCTGGATGGGTATTCAGATAGTGTTCCAATTGGCTGAGGTAATCGAAGTAGGTGATGGCTTCGTCCCGGTCGGGCATGTTGTAAGCCATATACCGCGAATATTCCAGGCATTTTTCTTTCCAGAATTCCGGATAATCTTTGTAAGTGGCTGAACGGGTCATAAAGCGAAAATATATACAAAGTTCTTCACGGAAAGCACCGGGATCAGCTACCATTTGGTCGATGAGCCGGGCAGCTTCTTCGTATTTTTCGGCACTAATCAGTCGGTCGGCCTCGTTTTTCCGGGTAAGGAATGTTTTTCCTTCGAAATCGGGTAGGGCTGCCAATTCGGCGGCATCCGGGCAGTAGTTACATTCTTTGAATAATTTACTGTCTACTGCCTGGGTTCCGTGAATTTTGCGGTATTTGTCAATATCGGAACAAAGCATTTTAAACAGTTTGTTGTCCCGTCCGTGGATGGATTTCACGAATAAGGCCCATACTTTCGGATTTTCCAGTGAATAACCCGGCTTCGTGATCAGTTGTTCGGCACATTTTTCGCTTTCTGTCCGGTTATAGCGGGAGGCTGCATAATAAGCGTAATTGAGTAGGAATTCCGGTTTAGTATTGCCTGCTTTCTGTTGTTCCATCAGATAGACAGAGGTCTTTTTCGGATCCAGGGCCGAAGCTCCGGTGAAAAGGAAAGTTTCCCGGTCTTGATTACTACCGGAGATATGAATTGCTTTTTCGGTTTTGGGATTTACAAAAACAAAGGTGGGGAAGGAAGCTACTTCGTATTTTTTGGCTAATTCGACTCCTTCGCCTGTTTCTGCATCAATCTTCAGGCATACAAAATGATCGTTGTAAAAATTACCTACACTTCCTAAGGTGAAGATGTTTTCAGCCATATTCAGGCAGGGGCCGCACCATTGGGTATAGAAATCGATAAAAATCGGTTTTTTCTCTTTTTTCGCCATAGCCTTGGCTTCTTCCCAGCTGCAATGCCGGAATCGGATACCTTCTTGGGCAACTGCCTGGAAGGCGATAAAGAGACTGAACAGGAAAATTAATTTTTTCATTTTACTTCAGAGTTACAAAAATTATCGCAGTTACAGGGGTTACAACGGTTTAGTCGTTCCTTTTAACCGTTGTAACCTTTGAAACTTTTTATCTCTCGTACTGCGGCATTCCCGGATTGTAATTTAAAATCATTTGATTAATCGGGAAGATGTACCGATTGTCGTTCGGTGCAAGGGTAAAGGTTTCGCCGTCTGCCGTATGGGTGACGGTTTTTTTGAATTTGTCTTCATAATTGAGACGTTTCAGGTCTATCAGGCGGTGGAAACCCGTGAAGGCAAATTCCCGGCGACGTTCGTCCAATACGATGCGGAGCGCTTCGTCCTTGTCGGTTGCTGTCAGGGCTACGTTGTTTTTGATGCGGTTGTCACGCAGTTTGTTCACATAGCTCATTGCATTGTCTTTGGAGCCGACGCGGGCTTCGCATTCTGCGGCAATCAACATGTTTTCGACAGTGGAGAAACCTACGTTCTGATAAGCATATAGAATATAGCAAGTCTCCCCGTAAAAATAATCGGTACGTCCCATGTTGACGGTATCGTCGGCATAAAACAAAGCACGGCGCTGGTCTGTTGCTCCTGCAGGCAGGTTACGCTCAAATGTTGCAAGAAAATCCTTGCTGACCGGAATGGTTACACGTCCGCTTTGCAGACGGACAAATACGGCTTCCGGATTGTCATCCTTTTCGAGCATTGGTGTTCCATCGGGCAAGACGATACGTCCCCAGGTAGTTTTATCCTTCGTCTGATAAGGACGTAAATCTTGCAATTGGTCGTTCAGTTTCAGTGCCTCTTTTGCTTCGGTGAGAGCATCGTCATAACGTCCCATGTAGAGATACAGGCGGGCATAAAAAGAGTGAAGGCTGCCTAAATAGGGATGGAATAAGTTAATGGGGACTTCTTTCAGGCTTTTAGAAGCTTCTTTTAAGTCATCCTCTATTTGTTTGTATACTTCGGCAACAGTGGCACGGGTGTATGTTTGATCTACAAGATCCTTTGTGATCAAAGGAATGCCATAATCGGTTGCTGCCGTTTCTTTGTGATAATGGCGGGCGTAGATGTTGACCAATGCCAGGTATTCGAAAGCACGCTGGTAGAGCGCTTCGGCGCGCAGGCGATGTTTTTCTGCATCGGTGGCATCGGTAGAGGAAAGCACGTTGTTGATAATAGTGTTGAATGTGTAAATACGCTCATAAGCGGCATTCCACAAGTTGTCATCTGACCCCGGCGTGTAAATCTGTCCGCCTTTGAATGAGTAGAGATTGCGCTCGTGGTCATCTTGGTTTGCATACGCCAGGTCGGCAGCAGAAACGGTATCGTCCAATAAATGCACGTCATCTGTCAGATAAAATGCATCTGTGCTCATGCAGCTATTGAGAGACTGACTGGCAAACAATTTCACATAGTCTTCAAAAGCTTCGGGAATAGCATACCCTTTCGGTTTGTTTCCCAAAAAATGGTCGCATCCTTGACTTACTATCAGTAGGGTGCAGAGTATCGGATAAATGTATTTTTTCATTATTGTCCTCATTTTAGAAATTAACTGATAAACCGAATGTCACATTTGCCGGGAGGTGAGAGCCGCGTGAGGGTGAAAGGCTGCTGCCGTTCCATACTTCGGGATCCAGGTTGTTCCTATTGGCGGCCCAGTACCAAAGGTTCTGTATCTGTACATTCAGGCGGATACCTTGAATCATGTATTTTTTCAACAAATGTGGGGGAATGGTATAACCAAGAGTCACATCGCGCAATTTGATGTAGTCGCCTTTCTGTACATGTTTGTCGGCTGCACTCCAAAGGTCTTTTGCTTTCATGGCTGCCTGGTTTTGGAAAGCAAAAGCCGGGTTGATGTCCGGATTGTTGTTATCCTCTGCGCTTTTCCAGTAATTCATCAGGTCGCGGTCGGCATTGGAGGTGCGGTAAATAGGATGCTGTGCAATCAACATGCCTGCTTTTACATCGCGCATTACATGACCGCCGGCATAGATAAACATGAAGGAAAGATCAAAACCTTTATAACTTAAACGATTAGTAAATGATGCATTGAAACGTGGCTCGTAAGTACCCGAGTAAACTAAATCTTCCTTGGTCAAAAGGTCGGCAGATTTTACAATTTCTCCATTCTTGTTATAGGCGGTTGGAATACCGTTTTCATCCAATCCAGCATAACGAACGCTGAACATGGAATTCATGGCATAATTTTTACGGGTGTTCAGTTTGCTATAGTAACTGTAAGCCGATTCATCAGAAGTCTCGACTTCAAGTACTTTATTTTTGTTGTATCCGAATATGAAGTTAGAAGTCCATGAGAATTCATTCGTTTTGATATTCTCACTGTTCAATACGATTTCTACACCTCGGTTGTACAAACTGGCAAAGTTCATCAACATGGAACTCCATCCCAGGGTCGGATCGGTGGAGAAGTCTCCCAAAAGATCACTACTCTTTTTGTTATAGAATTCGACAGAGCCGTTCAAACGGTTTTGGAATAAATTGAAATCTACTGCGATGTTGGTTACTTGGGTCTTTTCCCAACGCAATGACGGGTTTGCCGGACTTTTGATATAGAATGCACTTTCGTTGGTAAAGTAGTTGTTCCTGTCTGCTGCGGCAATCAGGTAAGGACCGTTCTTTTTAGAAACGTTACCGTTGATACCGTAAGTGGCACGAAGCACAAGACGATCTAACCAATTGGTTTTGTTTTGAAACAGAACATAGTGGGCACCTACAGACCATAAAGGTTTATACTGATATTTGGGGTCTGTACCGAAAAGGTTTGATTGGTCAATACGGATACTTCCATTCACGGTCAGACGGTTGTCTAAAGTATAGGATGCATTTCCATAGAATGATACATAACGGTTGTCCACATGCGAGAAACCCGGAGTCTTGTTCTTGAATGAGAATGTTCCGTATATACTTTGAGTGCCCCGAAGCATTTGATTCAAGTCAAGCGCGTTGATTTCGCTGTACACCAATGTCTGATCATCGTATCCCAAACGGTAGAAACCGTTTTGAGAGGTAACGACTTTCCGCCGTTCTGCGCCGACAAGCACTTGTAAGTCATGACGCTCGGAAAAGGTGTTGTTATAGTTCACCTGGGCCCGCATCGTGTAGGAATTATTGTCCGTATTGGTCTGCACAATCTGTCCTCCGACAGGGATGTTGTATTTTAACGTACCGTTTGGATTTAATACGGCAGCATCGTTAATCATGGTTTTTACATCCAAAGCATTTTTCGTGTCATATTGCTTCGTGAATCCGGTGGTATTTTCCGTCTGGTAACGCAATTCGAGGTTCAGCCCGTCAATAATCTTGAATTTGGCTCCGAAATTCAAGTTCAGGTAACGGCTTTTTGCCGTATAGTGGCGAGATGCCATTTCATTGACCGGAATATAGGTCTCGTCCATCAACCCGATACTTTTCAAACGGTCGATTTCTGCCTGCGATTTGGTATTGTACATCTGGAGCGGATTGCCTTCGTCGTCACGCAACATATAATAGGAAGAGGTACCCGCATTCAACAAGTTCATACCCAACACGCCATTGTCGTAATCTTCGGACTTATTGCTGCCGATGATGCCTGCATCCAAAGTAAACCACTTAAAGAGATTAAACGTATTTTTGATATTAAAACCTATACGTTTCGTTTTCTGTTCTCGTTCGTGTGGAGCGGTTCCGGTGTAGTTTATAGAAAAATTGTATTTGTAGATGTCCGAACCACCATTAAATGAAAGGTTGTGTTGGTGTGTGATGGCCCTTTTACGAAGGAATTCATCAATCACTTGGTTGTACCTGTCATGTGTACGGTAGGGTTTCAATTTCGTTTCAAGTTCCGATTCGCTTAATTTGCCGTCTCTCCAATCCAGCAATAACAATTGCACATCGTTTTGGAAACGGTTGGCATCATAACGATTTACATTCGGGAAAGTTTGAATCAACATTTTTTGGAAGTCCACCAATTCCGAACTGGACATTTTGTTTGCATAATCCCTATCGGGGAGGCCTTGCAATTTGATACTTCCGTTATAGTTGACACGCGGTTTGCCTGTTGAACCGCTGCGCGTTGTGATAACAATTACACCGTTGGCGGAACGAGCTCCGTAGATAGAAGCAGCTGTAGCGTCTTTCAATACTGTGATATTCACAACATCCGAAGGGTTAAGCACATCCAATGGCGTAGTTTGGCTGCCCGGTTCTCCTTCAAACGGAATACCATCTACTACATATAACGGTGTCTTGTCGCCATTCAAGGTAGAGACTCCTCGAATCTGAATATTCCCGCGGTTCGAAGTCAATCCGGCCACCTTCCCTTCCAGACGATCCATAACGTTGGTTTGTAATTTCCCTTCCATATCTTTGGGAGAGATGATGGCGAACGAACCGGTTGCCCGTTCTTTAGAGATGGTCTGGTAACCGGTGACGATGACTTCTTCGATCATCTTCGATTCCGGTTTCAGGTCGAAGTTGTAGACTTCCTGGTTAGGCATTACTTTCACTTCGGCATTGCTGTAACCGATGAAGGAGGCCACCAGCAATTGGCCCGCTTCTGTCGTTTTTAGCGTGAATTTCCCATCGACGTCTGTAGCGACACCTACTGTAGTACCTTTAAAGAAAACACTGGCTCCTACAATCGGATCTCCGTTTTCGTCTTTCACAACCCCCCGGATGGTTTGTCCGGCTTTAGCTCCTTTCTGATTGCCGGCTACTGCTGCCGGAGTCGGTTGTTTCCCTGCCGGAGCCAGCATAATCTGATGATTGGAAATGGAGTAAGTGATGTCGGCAATGGCTCCCAATTGTTCCAAAGCTTTGTCTAAAGATACACCATTACATTCCAGATTAACTTTCTGGTTGACATTGATGGTACTCGAGGAATAGATAAACGAGTGCTTACTTTGCTGCTCGATTTCTTTCAATACCTCTTTTAAAGATTGATTTTTAGCATGAATGGTGATTGTAGGTTGCTGCGCCCACACCGCATTCCCTGACATTAGCACACATACCAGCAGGAATAAAAGCCGTTTCAGGTAGTTGCTTTTTCCGGCTGGAATAGCTGATACATCGTTTTTCATATAAATTTGGTTAATTTGTTTAATGTATATAAAATACACATAAAAATGCGAATACCCTAAATCGATATTCGCATTTTTTTTCAAAAAATTGAGTCCTGTAATCTTAATACTTATACAGAACGGCTGTTTTATCCTTTATTTCAAACCGGAGCAAGGCGACGTTATGCATGATTTCCAGTATCTGGGAAATGGATTCCTCGTGAAAACGGGCGGTAAATTTTTGATCCAGAATTTCCGGGTCTTTCACTTCGAAGGTCATGCCATGCCAACGTTCCAGCTTTTTCAGGACTTCCGCTATCGGTGTCTCGTCGAAAATCAACCAACCGTCTTTCCAACCTAGGATGGGTAAAGTCTCGGCCGGGACAGTCAGATTGACTTTTTGCCTCTCTTTTTTCTCTATCCAAATTCTTTCGTTGGGTTTGACTTTGATTTCTTCCTGTTTCGAATGCTTGGTCCGCAAGACGGTGATATTACCGGATAGTAATAGGGCAGAGACATTATCGTCGTTTTTATAGGAGGTCAGATTAAATTTAGTCCCTTTGACGATAACCTGAATTCCGTTTTCCAATTTAACGATCATCGGTTTTTCGGGATTTTTTACTACATCGAAATAACCCTCACCCGAGAAATTGATTTCCCGGCTGTCTCCGGAAAATTGTGCCGGGCATTTCAATTCACTGTCAGAATTTAACCAAACGATACTTCCGTCAGGGAGCGTGACCCGTCCTTTTACTCCTTTATTGGTATGGTATTCCAATTGGGCTAATTGCTGATTTTCCAGAAAATGGATTTCTTGCCGATAGTCATTGAATTGATAGAATACTTGAAAGGAAAGAAGCAGGATCAATGAAGCGGCAATGCCATAACCCAGGATTCGCCGGTTTTGTTTACGGTGGCGGATTTTACGGGAGTATTGTAATACACTCGCTTCCGGAGCTTTGGTCTCGGGTAACTTACTTATGACCCATGTGTTTTTTAATCGATTGAATTTCAGTCGATTGTCAGGATGCTCTTCCAGCCAATTCAGGATCGTTATTTTCTCCCCCTCTGTCGCTTGTCCCGTTATATATTTGAGTAATAACTCTTCGTTCATAATTATTGGGAATCTTTTTGGTAAATATACACTTAAATTTACAACTACCCTAAATAAAATTTTGGATTTTTTTGATTTAAGTGAGTAAAGGGATTAATCCGAAACACAAAAGTATCAGGTAGTCTTTCAGTTTATGCCGCATGTGGGCGAGTGCTTTAGTCATGTGGTATTCGACGGATTTGACCGATAAATCGATTTCCTGTGCGATTTCTTCATAGGTCATTTCCTGGTCCCGGCTCATTTTATAGATTATTCTCGTTTTTTCGGGCAGCTCAGAGAGGGCCTGTCCGATCAGTTGTTCCAGCTCCTGCATTTGAACGGTATCGAAAGTTTCGTCGGAAAGAGCCGAATAGTTAGCCATAGTTTCCCGGGCTGTCAGGTTATCGCTGTATTTTTGTTCTGCGATCTTTTTTCTTAATACATTCAGGCATTTGTGTTTGGCAATGGTTAGAATAAAAGCTTGTACGCTGAGGTCCGGACGGATTTCAGTTCTTTTTTCCCATAATGTAACGAACGTTTCCTGAGCAATTTCGCGGGCTTCTTCCGGATCGGGAAGATATTGCTGTGCAAAAAACAGGGTACGCGTGAAATAATCCCGGTATAACCCTTCGAAGAAGGTCACTTCCGCTGACTTCAGGAATTTATGGATACTATTCCTTAAAGGTTTCATGTTGTTTTTCTCCCGTTTTTATGATAACACCACATTATCATGAATCGACAAAGATAAATAAAAGAGAAAGAGGATTTTACATCGTATTCAAAAAGGTTGTGAAAAAATAATAAGATTCGGGTAGTCAAATAAAAAAAACTGCCCGGTTTTCCGGGCAGTTCCCTCATGGTAAGGTGAGAAAAAGGTTTATAATTGATGAATTGTTTTAAGTTCGGCCATACCGGTTTGTACGGCTTCGATATTCATCGGTATTAAATTGTGGTGACGGGCCGGAAGAGATTTCTTCAACCCTTTCTCCAAATTATCCAGGTTAATAATCGGTTTTACTTTCAGGAATCCTCCCAATATGATCATGTTGAAGATTTTCGGATTACCTCCCTCAGCAGCCAGGCGGGCACCTTCGATCTGATAGATGTTGATGTCTTTCCGGGTAGGATGGTGGGTAATACCGTTCGGATCGTATATCAGGGTTCCGCCTGCTTTTACCAGGGGCTCGAATTTATCCATAGACTGCTGGTTGAGTACAATGGCCGAGTCGAAGGCATTCAATACCGGTGAACTGATCCGTTCGTCACTGATGATCACCGTAACATTGGCTGTACCTCCGCGCATTTCAGGACCGTAGGAAGGCATCCAGGATACTTCCTGATCTTGCATGATGCCGGAATAAGCCAGGATCTTTCCCATAGAAAGTACCCCCTGTCCTCCGAATCCGGCTATAATAATTTCTTCTGTCATAAAAACAATAATTTACATTTTTAGGTCTTTAGTCTCTAGCCTTTTAGCTTTTAGCTTCCAGCCTTTAGCATTCTAGCCTTTCGCCTTTTGCTTTTTAGCCTTTCGCCTTTTGCTTTTTTGCCTTTTTTTTAGATGTCTTTGATGTCCCCGAGCGGATATTTTTCAAACATATGTTCTTTCATCCACTTATTGGCGTCGACGGGAGTCATCTTCCAGCCGGAGTTACAAGTACCTACAACTTCTACGAAAGAGAGGCCTTTTTGTAAACGGGTATTCTGGAATGCTTTTTTCAGTGCATTTTTTGTTTTCCGTACAGCAGCAGGTGTCTCTGCACTTTGACGGGTAACATAACAGGTTCCGTCGAGTTGTGCCAGTAATTCGGTGATTTTCATCGGGAAACCATTCAGCTTGGCATCACGTCCGTAGGGTGTGGTCGAGGTCACCTGTCCCAACAAAGTGGTAGGAGCCATCTGGCCTCCGGTCATACCGTAAATAGCGTTGTTAATAAAAACCACTACGATATTTTCTCCCCGGTTACAAGCATGCATGATTTCTGCACATCCGATAGATGCCAGGTCACCGTCTCCCTGATAAGTAAATACATATTTTTCGGGGTGCAGGCGGCTGATGGCGGTAGCTACGGCAGGTGCACGGCCGTGAGCGGCTTCAGCCCAGTCGATATCGATATAATTGTAAGCGAATACGCTACATCCTACCGGAGAAACACCGATGGTCTGATCCTGGATGTTCAGCTCTTCGATCACCTCTGCGATCAATTTATGAACTACGCCGTGAGTACAACCCGGACAGTAGTGCATAACGTTGTCAGTGAGGAGTTTGCTCTTTTGGAGTACGAGGTTTTCCTCTTTTATAATGTCTGTTAGTTCCATCTTATCGTTCCTCTTAAATCTTAAATTTATTTTTCAGTGCTTCCACGATCTCTTCCGGAGTAGGTACAACACCACCCATACGGCCGTAGAAATCTACTTTCACTCTTCCGTTGACAGCCAACCGTACGTCTTCAACCATTTGTCCGGCACTCATTTCTATTGAAAGGAAACCTTTGGTTTTAGCGCATAGATCCGAAATGGCTTGTGTCGGGAAAGGATAGAGGGTGATCGGACGTAACAGTCCTACTTTGATACCTTCCTGGCGGGCTAATTGGATGGATTTTTGGCAAATACGTGCACAAGAACCGTAAGCTACGAAAATGTAGTCGGCATCCTCACAATTGAGTGCTTCGTAGCGGACTTCGTTGGCTTCGATTTCGCGGTATTTCCGTTGAAGTTTTTCGTTGAATACTTCCTGACGGTGTGCTTCCAGTTCCAAAGAAGTGATGATATGATGATTCCGGTTTTTCTTTTTACCGGTCAGTGCCCAATCGCCCGATATTTTTTCGATTTCTTCATCTGTCCATCTCGGCGTATAGTCCGGAAGGACTACTTTTTCCATCATCTGACCGATCACGCCATCGGCCAATACCATAGCCGGATTACGATATTTAAAAGCCAGCTCGAAACCCAATACGACAAAATCACTCATTTCCTGAACCGATGCGGGGGCAAGAACGATCAGGTGATAATCACCGTGTCCACCACCTTTGGTCGCCTGAAAGTAGTCACTTTGTGAAGGTTGAATCGTACCTAAGCCAGGGCCTCCACGCATAACGTCGACTACCAAGCAAGGTAATTCCGCTCCGGCGATATAAGTGATACCTTCTTGTTTTAAGCTGATTCCCGGACTAGAGGAAGAGGTCATTACTTTTTTACCACAAGATGCACCGCCATATACCATATTGATCGCGGCCAGTTCGCTTTCTGCCTGCAATACCACCATGCCTGTCTCTTCCCATGGTTTGCGCAGCATGAGGGTTTCCATGACTTCAGATTGCGGGGTAATCGGGTAACCAAAATAACCATCGCATCCGCAACGAATGGCGGCTTCTGCGATTACTTCATTACCCTTCATTAATTTTACTTCTGCCATTTTTTCGGTAGTTTTATATTATTCTACATTTTTTTTATAGACAGTGATTACAGAGTCGGGACATACCAGACCACAGCTCGCACAGCCGATACAAGCTTCGGGATTTTTCATATAAGCATAGTGATAACCCTTTCCGTTTACATCCGGATTCAGCTCGATCACTTTAGTCGGACATGCTACGACACACAGACTACATCCTTTGCAATGTTCGGTGTCTACAACAATTGCTCCTCTGAATTTTGCCATAATCTTAATAAATTATAATTTGTCGAATATTGATGTAATATTATTACGCTTTGTTATTTAATTCGGGTATAAAATTACATTTTAAAATCAAATCCGCAAAAAAAGATCAAATTATTTTCATTTTAAGCTGAAAACTGCACATCTCCCCGAAGAGTGAGAAAATATTTAGCGTTTTTTTGCACAATCTGTTTGTAAAGTGTGAATCTACAAGGATTTAAAATCATCACTCCCTATGATTCGATTGGGGTATGATCTTTGGCAAACCGTTCGATCCGGTCTTTCAATGTGTCCATTTGGTCCAGTCCGACTTGGGATACACAAGCTCTTAATCCTTCCCGGGTACTTCCGCATCCTTTTAATGTGATGGAAGAAATTCCATAATAAAGAAGTTCTTTAGCTAATTCTGCTCCTGTCATTCCCGGATAATAGATGGTAAAATAGAAACCGTCCGCTACGTCTTCATGTCCGTCTTTATCGTACACGACTTTGAAACCGGCGTTTTTGTAAAGGGTCTTCATGATTTCAGCCCGTTTGCCGTATTCCCTGACATCTGTCAATATATTGATCCTTCCCTCGTTGGCGGCTTTCAATACGGCTGCTACGGCATATTGAGGGGAATGAGCGGTACCTGATGTTTGGGTATATATCAATTTATAGGTAATGGTATATCCCAGCTTGTCGGCTTTATAGCGTTCTTTCAAATGTTCGTATTTCTTATGGAATAAAGCATCGGAAATACAGAGCAGCCCCAGGCGCTGGCCGGCATAGCTGAATAATTTCGAACTGGATATCATAAAAATATAATTATCCGTATATTTCGCTACAGTCGGTTGGAAAGGAGCCTTACCCGGATGAGACAGATCCTTGCGGAAATCCATGGCAAAATAAGCCAGGTCCTCGAGAATAATGGTATCGTATTCGGTTGCCAGTTTGCCGATGACTTGTAATTCGAAATCCGTCAGGCATACCCAGGATGGGTTGTTCGGATTACTATAAACGATGCCGGCGATATTCCCCCGGTCCAGGTATTCCCGTAGTTTAGCTTCCAGTTTTTCTTCCCGGTATTCATAGATATCGAAGGTTTGATAAGGCTTGCCGATGACTTCGAGTTGGGTTTTCTGTACCGGAAATCCCGGATCTATAAATAAAATCGTGTCTTTCCCCTTATGGCATTCGGTCAATGCCATGAAAGCGACATAAGATGCCTGCATGGCACCTACTGTCGGGATGATTCCTTCTGGCCGGATATCGACATCCATGAAATTTTTTACAAAACGGGAAGCTTCTTCAGAAAGTACCGGATAACCTTCCAGCATCGGATAAAATTGGGCTACTCCGTGTTTTAATGCTTCGATTTCGGCTTCTGTTCCGATACGGGAAGGAGCCAGACCCGGAACACCCATTTCCATTCGGATGAATTTTTCGCCGGTGGCTTTTTCCAGTAGATTAGCTATTTTTACCGTGTCGCGGATAGAAGCATCGTCTAAATTACTTACTCCGCATTGAGCCATCGTGGTGTCAACCAGCTGTTTATCAATCAGATTATTTTGCATGATATGATTTAGTTTGTTGCTTTCATTTTGAAACAATAATACAAAAATTAATTGAAAAAATACAATGATATGGTGATTTTAACTTATAATTAATCAAATTTGTATCGTTTGCAGATTAAATCTAGGTTTGATTTTTCCCCTTTCTATTCCGATTCCGGTTTTTATACCGTCAGACCGGTTCGTTAAGGCTTTCCTTCATTGACCGGCGGAAGCGACCGGGTCTCCGAACGCGATCACCGAAGACGAATAAGTACAACAATAATGCTACTTTTTAAAGTAGTTTCGACGTGTTTTAAAGTTGAGCTTAATCAATTTTGATTGCTGTCGTTTTATTTTGGGGGAATCCGTTGTTTGGCAAATAAACCGATCCTTAAATAAATGAATAAACAATTTTTTCCCTTAAATTTGTCGGGTTAACTAATTGGTGACGGAGTGAATCTTGAATTATTCATAGCAAGAAGATTATTGAAGGGAAAACAAAACGGAGCGGTATCTGTGCCGATTGTAAAAATTGCGTTAGCCGGTATTGCGCTAGGAGTTTGTGTGATGCTGCTTTCGATCCTGATTATTACCGGTTTTAAAAATGAGATAACCACTAAATTGTCGGGATTTATGGCTCATTTGAGCATTACGGCTTATGATCGTGAAGATGCTTATTCGGGAAGTGAGATCGAGCTGAACGATTCTTTGTTGGAAGTGGTCCGGAGAGTGTCCGATTTAAAGCAGATGTATGCTTATGTGACAAAACCGGCGATCTTGAAGAGTAAGGAAGAAATTCACGGTATAATTTTGAAAGGTATGGATTCCTCTTACGATGCTTCTTTCTACCGGAAGCATCTTCGGGAGGGCGAATACCCTGATTTTTTTCAGGCCGAACCTTCTCGTGAGGTGTTGATCTCAGTTGCTGTGGCGGCTATATTGAATGTCAGTCCCGGTGATAAAATTACGGCACATTTTGTACAAGATCCGCCGAGAGCACGGGTGTTTACGGTGAAGGGAATTTACGATACCGGTTTTAAGGAGTATGACGAAATGCTGGCGGTGTGTGACATCAGGCATTTACAGAAATTGAACAATTGGGCGCCCCGGGAGGTTTCCGGTATTGCTGTGGAACTGAACGATATGAAACGCATATTAGAGGTGGAGGCGGAGTTGGACGACACCTTGCCCATGAATCAGGATGACGATTTTTATAAAATCACTACTTTGCGGGAAACGGCTCCTCAGGTCTTCGATTGGTTGAATCTGTTGAATATGAATGTTTGGATCATCCTGACGCTGATTGTTGTGGTTGCCGGTTTTAATATGGTGTCGGGTTTGTTGATCCTGATTTTGGATAAGACCTCCTTTATCGGGATTTTGAAAGCTTTGGGATATCGGAATATACGTCTGAGGAGATTGTTTTTATATATAGCTGCCGGATTGATTGGCAAAGGGATGGTGGTAGGTAATATTTTGGCTCTTACCTTAGGTGGTTTGCAGGCTCTGTTTCGGATTGTCAGATTAGATTCGGCTACTTATTATATGGATACGGTGCCGATTTATTTCGATTGGGTCTATATTATTTTATTGAATGTCGGAGTGTTGGTGGTTTCGGTGTTGATGTTGGTCGTGCCGACGATGTTGATTTCCAGGATAAAACCGATTAAAGCGATTCGTTTCGAGTAACGTGAAGTAATGAAGATGAATTTTAAAGCATATATAGAAAAATGGATTATTCCGCATCGGCGCGGGATTATGGGTACCGTGATTTTTCACTTGGTCCTGGCTATTTTTTTATTGAGTATGGAAATTTCCCGGATTCAGGTTCATACGGAGATGGAAATCGTTATGGATACCCCGACTCCGGAGGAGAGGCAGAAAAAAGAGGAAGAGCAGCAACGAAAAGAGGAAATTCGTCAAAAGACTTCTCAGGAAGAGGTCGAACGCATGTTGCGTTCCATTGCTGTCAATGAGAATGCCGTACAGCCGGAAAAGAGAGCGGAAGCCAGTGTACAGCAATATGTGGACGAGATTTTGAAGGAGTTGGAAGAAGAAGGAAATAGCGGACGTTATAAAGCCCAACGCGATAAAAATTACCAAAAAGACAGTTTGCAAAATGATCGCGATAAACGGGAACAGGAACTGGATTCTTTGAAATCTACTTTTTATGCCGGTGAAAGTAGTGTCAGTTATAATCTGAAAGACCGGTATGCCCGTTTTCTGCCGATTCCGGTATTTAAATGTGAATATGGAGGTAAAGTTGTAGTCGAGATACTGGTTAATCCGAAAGGTGTGGTCCAGAAAGCTAAAATTTTGGAAGATCAGTCTCAGTCGGACGACTGTTTGTGGCGGGTGGCTGCCGATGCTGCTAAACGTTCGCGTTTTAATGAAAAACCGGACGCCCCTGCGCTGCAGAAAGGTACGATCACTTATAATTTTGTAAAGCAGTAAAATAGGTTTTTTGTTTTTTTTACATTAACTTTGCTATCTGATGTGTGATAGTGTCTGATCTGTTAATTATTGTAGTGTATGGGATTATTTTCTTTTTTATTTTCTAAGCATAAACTACTTCGTACGACCTATGAAGCGGAAACTTTCAGAGCCGTATTCCGTGAAGATGAAGAATTGTTTCTGAGGGTGGAAAAAGGGGAAGAGCTAAAACGTTATCGCGAGCTTGAAGAGTATGTAAATAGTGCTCAGTTTAAGGAAAGACGGAAAGAAATCGAACAGCTCTCTTATAAGGACAGCGAATATTATAAAGCAGAACGGCAATATAAAGCTTTGCTCAAGGTGCGTAAGTTACAATCTTATCTGTTGATTGCCGATTCTGAAGAATTGAAGGGGTATGAGCGGGTAAAAGCTTTGCCTGAATATCAGGAGTATCAGAAGCTGAAAGTGATGGTTATGTCGGCCGGTTTCGATAAGAAATTACATGCCGTCGAATATAAAGCTTATCAGGAAATTATTCGTCAGCCGAAGATCGCTGCTTTGATCAAATTAGAGAAATTACGTCGTTTTAAAGAATACCGTGAGGTTAAAGATACGGATTTGCCACAAAAGTTTACGCATTTGGAAACTTATATCCGTTCGGAAGAATTCAAGCGAAACAGAGCTTATCTCTTGAATAAAAACCGGTATCAGACGACCGAAGATTATCAATTACTTTGCGAATTCGATGCTTTGAAAAAGCGCCCCGAAATAGCTAAATATATCTTATTGGCTCAGGACCCTTATTTTAATAGTATGAGGAGATGGCAATTGGTGTTTGAAGACGATTTCAATCAGGGACGCCTGGATGAAACCAAATGGATTACCCGTTATTATGCCGGAGAGCGGTTTTTGAACGATACCTATGGGGTGGGAGAGGATATGCAGTTGTACTCACCGGATAATATCACCTTCGGTGAGAGTGCGGTTTGTCTGAATTTTAGAAAAGAATCGATCATCGGAAAATATTGGGACCGGCAGGTAGGAATACGGGAGAAAAAATACGATTATTCCTCTGCTATGATTAGTTCTGCCACTGCTTTGAGGCAGCGCTACGGTCGTTTTGAGGCTAAGATTAAGCTGAATCGTTGTGCCCTGACTTCTTGTTTTTGGATGCTGGGGGATACAGAGGTGCCTCATGTGGAAATCATGAAGTGTGAGGCCGATGGAGTACATATGGGAAGAGTGTATTCTTATCGTACAGCGGTCAATAAAGATATCCAATTAATCAAAGAGCTGGAGCTCGATAATGCCTATTATATTTTCACTTTGGAGTGGACGGAAAATAAAATGGTGTGGATGGTAAACGATCTGGTGGTGAAAGAGGAAACCGAACATATCCCGGACGTTCCGATGTATGTCGTTTTCTCTTTGGGAACCAATAAAGAACCTCTGGAAAAACAGTTACCCGCACGTATGGAAATAGATTGGTTCAGAGGATATCGTCTGAAAAGTTGAATATGATGGGGTCGGATGGCTAAAACCTGAATTTATGACACGACAGCTTGGATTGCGAATCGGAAGATGGCTAAAAGACAGATTGTTGTCTTCGGGAAGGGCTGTTTGTGAATTGTTTTACCCCCGGATATGTACCGTTTGCGGGGAAAGCCTGATGAAAGGTGAAGTGTATTTGTGTACCGCCTGTCTGGCTGATTTCCCGTTTTCCGATCAGGCCTATGCTATTCAGGAAGATGTGTTGTTGAATTTCGATGCCGCTTACCGGCCTGAAAAATTATTCTCTTTGTTTTATTATAATAAATTCAGCCCCTATAAAAATTTGATTTACCGGATTAAATATCGTTCTCATCGGTCTCTGGGTATCTATCTCGGCCGTTTGCTGGGAGAGAAGATTAAAAATGAATGTGAGGCAGATTGTATCATTCCGGTGCCTTTACATCCCAAAAGGGAAAAAGAAAGGGGATTTAATCAAGCCCGGGAAATTGCTTGTGGTATGGCCGAAACGATAGGAGTAGACATTTATGACGATGTGCTTTTCAGGGTTCGGAACAATGCATCGCAAACCGGGAAGAATGCAAGCGAAAGGCTTAAAAATGTCGAGCATATTTTTGAGTTGCGCAATCCCGCTAAAATTACAGGAAAAAAGGTATTGTTGGTCGATGACGTGATAACGACAGGAGCTACGATCGGTGCTTGTTTGCAGGTTTTGGCTCAGGCAGGGAATGTGCGTTTCTCTTTAGGGTGTCTGGCTCAAACGGTCTGATTTTTTCTTTTCACTTTTTTCCCTTTAACTATTCCCCTTTTGTCCGATATAGTTTATCTTTGTAAATCGAGATCTGACTGAGTAAATAGATAATAGGGATGAAGAAGAACGACGATAGAGCTTTCGGCTGGGAGTGGCTGGCTATGTTAGTTATGGCAGTAGTGGTTTATGCTTGTGCCAGCCGGGGATATCCCGAAGGTGGACCTAAAGATACGACCCCACCCCAAGTGATCCTCGAAGAACCGGCCTCTTTTACTAAAAATTTCGATAAAAAGCGGGTGAACATTTATTTCGATGAGTTTGTCCAGCTAAAAGATATTAACGAGAAGTTCATTATTTCTCCGCCTCAAAAGAAAAAACCGAAGCCTCGTTTAAAGGGGAAATATGTACAAGTCGAATTTGTGGATTCCTTGAAACCGAATACCACTTATACCTTGGATTTTGCAGATGCTATATCCGATAATAACGAGGGAAATCCTTTGGGATTTTATCGCTATGTATTTTCTACCGGGAATGAAATCGATTCGTTGGAATTGAGCGGACAGGTTGTGAATGCGGAATCCGGCGAACCGGTTTTAAATGTATATGTCGAATTGTATTCTAATCTGGCGGATTCGATGCCTTTGCTGGAGGTGCCTGACTATGTCGCCCGTACGGATAGTTCCGGTTTTTTCCGTTTGACGAACTTGAAAGATACGATTTATCGTGTCGTGGCGATTCAGGACGATAACCGGGATTATAAATATACGCCCGAAGCAGAAATGTTTGCTTACCTGGATACCTTGGTGCGTCCCGTGGTGATGACTATGACCCGGGTAGATACGTTCCGGGTTGTCGATAAAATCGTCGGGCAGGACACAACGATGAGGGATAGTATCGTCACACAGGAATATCTGGGATTTGGGCCTAACAATCTTTATCTGCGTTTGTTTCAGGAAAAGCTGACCCAGTTGTATATGACCGATGACGACCGGAAGGAACGGGAACGCCTCGATTTTATCTTTAGTATTCCGGAAAAGAATGAGTTTAAGGCCCGTTTGTTCGATACCTTGTCGACGGAACCGCTACCGGAGGATTGGTATGTGTTGGAACATTCGGCCGGAAACGATACATTGGCTTTGTGGATTAAAGATTCTACCGTGTATAAAAAAGATACCTTGAATGTTATCCTTTCTTACTTGCGGACAGATAGTACCGGTCGGTTGACGACCTTTGCCGATACCAGCCGCTATACATTTAAAGACAAAAAGAAGCCCGACAATAAGAAGGGCAGGAAAGACGAACCTGAAACTCCGGCGATTGAGTTTGTGGAAATAAAATCGAATGCCGGTAACGATTTTGATTTGGGTGCCCGTTTGTGGTTGGAATTTAACCGGCCGGTCGACAAGGCGGGCTTGGAGAATCTGCATATATCGGAGAAAGTGGATACACTTTATCAGCCGCTGAAATTTACCCTGGAAGAAGATAGTCTGAAGATCCGGCGTATTTATATCGATGCTTCCTGGAAAGCCGGGCAGGAATATCTGTTGACTTTGGATTCTGCTTCTGTCAACGATATTTATGGACGGCATAATAACAAACTGGAGAAAAAATTCAAAGTGCGTCAGGAAGAATTTTACGGGAAGATTATGCTCAATGTGAGTGGCGTGCAGGGACAGGTTATTCTACAACTCTATAAGTCGGATAATGGGAAATCTGAGAATGGAAAACGTTCTTATGCAGTGGTACAGGAGCAAATTATCAACCAGGATGGACAGGTCACTTTCCCGTTGATTCCCGAGGGGAAATACAAGTTTAGGGCGATCTTGGATACCAATGGCAATGGAATTTGGGATACCGGTTTGTATTTGAAGAACCAACAGCCTGAAGAAATCGTTTATTTACCTGTCGAAATCAGTGTCAAACAAAATTTTGATATTGAGCAGGAATTTAATTTGTTGAAGCCGTATAAGGATGAGAGTGATAAATAGAAGGATATGAAAAAAATTTGGATATTGATGTTGTTATTGGGGGGAAGCCTGTCGCTTTGTGCCCAATCGAAATACCCGCCTATAGAAGAGTTGGTATATACCGGATATTATAACTGGGGATTTATTTGGGTCAAGGCTGGGCGGGTGGATTTTTCGTTGACGACTTCCGAAAAATATCCGAATGCCGAACGTTTAAAAGCTGTGGGTTATTCTTTACCTTCCTGGGATTGGATATTCACGATCAGGGACACCCTGATATCGCATTTTGACAAGAATACTTTTATGCCCTATGAATTTTCGAGAAAAGCTCATGAAGGGAATTATCATAAGACTTTCGATTATACATTTCATTATGACGATTCTGTCGTATTGGGAGATATCCATCGGATTGGAAAATTCAGACGGACAGATACGGTGAAACTACTCGGTCAAACCTATGATATGCTTTCGGTTGCCTGGATGGCCCGGGAGTTGGATTTTGATAAATACCAAAAAAACGACTTGATTCCGATCCGGATTTTGATCGATAGTAAAATTTATGATTTGTATATCCGTTATCTGGGTGTGGTGAAAAGCAAGATTGCCGGCCGGAAACAGGAATGTTACGTTTTTTCTCCCTTGTTGGTTGAAGGTGAGGTATTCAAAGGAGGCGAAAATATGAAGATTTGGTTGAGTAAAGACGAATATCGGCTTCCTTTGATGGTCGAAGCGAAGATTCTGGTCGGATCGGTAAAGGCGATTTTAGATCGTTCGGCTAGCAAATACGGGGATTTTACGGAATAAGTTTAATGTATATTTTAAATCATAATAAAATGAAGATACGAATATTAGTCAGTCTGCTGGTGTTGACCCTGAGTTATTTTTTGTTCTCTTGTAAAGAAGGTGGCGGTGGCCGGCGGTCAGCTTTACCTCCTGTCAGCGGTTCTACGAATGAACTGCTCGTCGTTATGCCGAAAACTTTGTGGGAAGGTCATGTCGGGGATACTATCAAGGAATTTTTCGGACAGCCTCAATTGGGATTACCTCAGGGCGAACCGGTCTTTGATTTGATCAATCTTCCGCCTTCTAATTTCGAAAAAAATGTCCGTTTTCATCGGAATATACTGACTGTTTCGATTAAGGATAAAGTCGATACGGCTTCAATCGTGTTTCACGAGAGTCCCTGGGCTCGTTCTCAGAAGATTTTTCAAATCAGTGCACCGGATGTAGAGGCATTTTATAAAATCTTCAATGCCAATAAAAATAAAATGATGAACGTGTATCTCAAGGCAGAACGTGACCGTTTGATCGAGGTATACAAGAAAATACCGGATACGAAGATATTCAATATGTTTAAGAATAAGTACGACCTCCTGTTGTATTGTCCCGGAGGATATTATATAAATAAAGATACTTCGAATTTTGTATGGATTTCTTCCGAGACCCGGGTCGATAGCAAGGGGATCATTTTTTTTGAAGAAAAATATGAACATGAAAGTCAGATGGATTACCAGATTATCCTGGACCGGATGAATGAAGAGTTGAAGAAATATATTCCTGGGCCCCGGGATAGTACCTGGATGGCTTTGGATCTGAAGACTCCGATGACTGCTGCTTTTTATAAATATGACGGAATTCATTATGCTTTGCTTATCAGAGGTTTGTGGACTGCCGAAAATGATTTTATGGGGGGGCCGTTTGTTTTGAATGTCGTATTGGATGAAAAGAATAGCCGTATTATCTATATGATGGGCTATGTATACGCTCCCGATGGTAAAAAACGGAATATGTTGAGACAAGTGGAAAGTATTGTAAATTCTATGAAAATCGATTTCCCCGAGGAAGAAAAGAAATAAAGGGATAATGAGAGAGTGCATTTTTTTTCTGTGTTTGTGGTGTGGAATAATCGGAGGGGCTGAAGCCGTTTCTCCGGGTATTCAGCATTTTGACCGATACCGGAGTTTGTTGGAAGGCAAAAAGGTCGGGATTGTGGCTAATCAGACTGCTGTGCTGGAAACCGGGGACGGATATAAGCATAGTGTCGATTTCCTGCGTGATCATCAGGTACAATTGATACGTATCTTTTGTCCGGAACATGGGTTCAGAGGAGATGCCGATGCTGGGGAAACGGTGGGTGATTACCGGGATCGGCAGACCGGTTTACCGGTCATTTCCTTATACGGAAAGAAGAAAAAACCGAGTCCGGCGGATTTGCAGGGATTGGATGTGGTTGTTTTCGATATGCAGGATGTCGGTGTCCGTTTTTATACTTATCTCTCTACTTTACACTATGTGATGGAGGCTTGTGCCGAGAATCAGGTTCCGCTTGTGGTTATGGACCGTCCGAATCCGAATGCTTTTTATGTAGACGGGCCTGTATTGGAAATGAAATACCGGTCTTTTGTCGGAATGCATCCGGTTCCTGTCGTTTATGGGATGACTATCGGTGAGTATGCCCGGATGATTAATGGAGAAGGTTGGTTGAAAGATAAAAAGAAATGTGATTTGACGGTGATTCCTTGTCAGGGATGGAATAGGAGTATGACGGTAGATTTACCCCGGAAACCTTCTCCCAATTTGCCCGATAAAGTGTCGGTCATGTTGTATCCTTCGGTTTGTTTTTTTGAAGGAACGGTAGTCAGTGAAGGGCGTGGGACCTATACTCCCTTTCAGGTATTCGGGCATCCCGAATTGAAAGGTATGCCTTATACTTTTGTACCCGAAAGTATTCCCGGTATGAGTAAAAATCCCAAATGCCTGGGATTGAAATGCTATGGCATGGACCTGAGGAATAAATACGATGAGGTGAGAGAGGGACAACGGTTACGTGTGGATTGGTTACTATTGGCTTATCGGAATTATACCGGAAAAACTCCTTTTTTCACTTCTTTTTTCGAGAAATTGGCCGGGACAGATCGACTCAGAAAAGATATTGAGGCAGGTAAGAGCGAGCAGCAGATAAGAGCTGCCTGGCGTTTTCCATTGGAAGAGTTTCAGAAAATCAGAGAGAAGTATTTGATCTATAAATAAATTATTGAATTAGTGGATTGAAGATGAAAAAGTCACTGGGAAAACGGGTGTTGAAATGGACTCTCTGGAGCCTGTTAGCTTTAGTGGTACTGATTTTGGTCGGTGTCACTATTGTTATTCATTTTATCTTTACCCCGGCAAAATTAACTCCTTTGGTAGAGAAGACTGCAAAAGAATACCTGAATGCCGAGGTACATTTTGGAAATATTGAATTGACTTTTTTCTCTACTTTCCCGGATTTTGGAATTCAATTGGACGATGCTTCTGTTATTTCCGGGACATTCCGTGATAGTACGGCTAATAGCGAGCCGACCATGCAGGATTCCTTGATGAATATAAAATCTTGTCTGTTGACTATAAATCCGATCGCTTACCTGACTAAGAACCGTATTGTGGTGAAGGATTTCGTATTGGAACAGCCGGAGATATATGCTTATGTAGATTCGGCCGGTGTTCCCAATTGGGATATACTCCGGATAGCGGCAGATACGACTACTGTAGATACAACGATGGCGGATACCACTACTTTCGATTCGGGAATACGTTTGCGGAATGTTAGAATCCGGAATGGAAGGCTTGTTTTCGATGACCGGAATACGCGTTTGTATACCCGATTGACCGGAATAAACCTTGGAGTAGATGGCTATCTGGGTAAACGCCGTTCTCGGCTGAAACTGGATTTTTCAACTGAAAACGTATTGTTTTGGCAAGAAGGACAGTTGCTGGTCAACCGTTTGGCTTTCGGAATAGAAACCGGTATGAAAATCAACCGGGATTCCTTATTATACACTTTGGAGAAAGCCGTAGTCGATGTAAACGGTATCCGTTTCGGAGCCGGAGGAACTTTAAGAGGAGATACCGTAAATCATACTTTACTGGTGAATTTAAAGTATGGAATACATATTCCGACATTAAAGACACTATTGGACTTGGTGCCCGATACTATTCTGCATAAGACTGAAAATGTGGAGGTGCGGGGAGATGTATTGTGCCAGGGAGAGATTAAAGGTATTTACGGTCAACAGAATATTCCCTTGCTGACTTCTGAATTTCGGATCAAAGATGGCTTTATCGCTTATCCCGGTATGCCTTCGAAAATCGATACCCTGAACGTAGATCTTTTTGCTTTGATCGATTTGCAGAAAGAACAGGAGTCTTATGTGAATTTGCGGAATTTCTGTATGAAAGGTGGAGGTATCGATATCGATATGGCGGGCGATGCCGAACGCTTGTTGACAGCACCTACCCTGAAAGCTGAAGTAAAGGCTTTGGTGAATTTTGAAGAATTGACAAAAATCTTTCCCTTGGCGGATGGAATTACTTGCCGGGGTACGCTGAATACTTTTTTAAAAACGGATGTCCTGGTCGAAGATGTCCGGAATGCTGATTATGGGAAATTGAGAATCGGCGGGTGGTGTCAAATGAAGGATGTGAATATTTTTATCCCCAAGGATAGTATCGTTATGAATGTTAAGTCGGCAGGACTGGTTTTTGCCGCTAACCGCAAGAATACGAAGTCTGTCCAGGGAACGGATTTATTGAACGGAGTGGTCGGTTATTCCGGATTGGATATCCATGTCCGCAATAAGGTACGTTTGTTGATGGATACGACTTATCTGGCGCTGAGAACTTCGCCATTGAAAGATACTTCTGTAGTGGCTTCCATGGGGGCTAACCTACATTTGGGACGGATGGTGTTTATCGTCCGTGATACTTTGCTGGTGGGGTTGAAACAGGCGAATGCTAAAGCTTCGCTGTTGCCCTCGAAGCGTAATAAAAAAGTTCCTCAGATCAATGCAGAACTGCAGGTGGATAGTTTGCGCTTGCGGGCTATGGGCAACCGTTTGAATTTTGCCAAGGCAGAGGTACAAGTCGAGGCTGTCCGGAGTAAACGTAATACGAAGATCTGGCTTCCGACAGGATACGTCGATTTTACCGGTCTAAGGGCTTATACGCCTTATTTTCCGGTGCGTATGCGGATGCCGGGTACCCGATTGAGATTCGACCGGAATGAAATTCAGCTGGATTCGGCCGTGCTGCATCTGGGGCGTTCGGATTTGCGGCTTACCGGAAATGTGACTAATCTGGCTAAGTCGTTCTTTAAGAAAGAAGAGCTGAAAGCTCAGTTGCTGGTTACTTCCGATAGAATAGATTGCAATCAGCTGATGCGGGCGATGGAAAGAGGGACGGCCTATATGGAGAAGGTGAAAGCCGGTTTCCGGGATACGATTTCTACAGAAGTGGACGATATGGATGAAGTTCCTGTTGTCAGTGATACTACTGCTTTGGAAGGAAGTAATTGCTTGTTTGTGGTTCCTCCTGGTATCGACTTTACTTTCCAGACCGATATAAAGAAAGTATTGTTTGGAAAATTGCAAATGGATAGTATTCATGGAGAAGTAGTTATGCGCAATCAATGCATCCAGCTATCGGATCTGGAATTACGTTCTTCGGCTGCCAATATGAGTACCACGGCTCTGTATCGGGCGACAGATACCACCAAGGCTTATGCCGGTTTTGCTTTGCAGATGCACGACATTCGGATCGATAGTCTGGTTGGACTGATCCCTTCTTTAGATACGCTTTTCCCTATGCTGAGGTCGTTCGAGGGACTGGTGGATTTTCACATTGCTGCAGATTCGTGGCTGGATTCTGCCATGAACATCGATTTGCCGACTCTAAGGGCTGCGGCTTATCTGGACGGCCGCGATCTGGTGCTGATGGATGGGGAGACTTTTGCTGAAATTTCGAAAATGCTGATGTTTAAGAATAAAAAGCGGAATATGATCGATAGTATTTCAGTAGATTTAATGGTGAAGGATGGGACGATCGAGATATTCCCTTTTCTGGTAGAAATCGACCGTTATAAGGCTGCTGTCGGGGGACAACACAATATCGATATGACTTTTAAATATCATATCTCTATCCTGAAATCACCTTTGCCTTTCCGGGCCGGTGTGGATATTTCAGGGAATCTCGATAAGATGAAGTTCCGCATTACGAAAGCGAAATACAAGGATCTTTTTATCCCTTCGCGAAAAGCTAAAGTCGATAGTACACAATTGAACCTCCGGCAACGAATGCGCACGATATTAAAAGAAGGAAAAGAATAGAAAAAATGTTCGATTAAATCAGTCGAAAATTTATAAAGTCCATAAAGTTTATAAAGTCAATGTTTTTATAAATCCTTCCATATCTTACCACAATAATAAGAAAGAGGGTGACTTATCTGTCATCTGACTTTTTAGTTACCCTCTTCGTTTTATATATAAAATTTACGAATCAAACCTACCGTTCAGTATATAAATTTCCCGAATTGACAGAGTAGACGATTTTGTAGTTTTATAAAAAAGAAAAACAGGCTGAATAAACATATTGTCTAACTGTCAGATAATTCTTATATTTGTGAATATGAACCAGATGATATTTTATGAAATCTATCAATGAATATATACAACTACTGGCAGTCTACATGCAAACCCATGCTTCTGTTTATCACATTAAACGCATGGGGATATTTGGGAGTGTTGCCAGGGGGGAACAGACTGAAAATAGTGATATTGATATTTGCTATGAAGGAGAGGCGCCTACGTTGTTTACATTAGTTCGTATCAAATATGAATTAGAAGCTTTATTGGGACGTCCGGTAGATTTGGTTCGTGTGCGTGAAAAAATGGATGAGGTATTAAAGCAAACCATTCAAGAGGAAGCTATTTATGTATGATGTAAAAGTTTTGCATTTGCTTGACAAAGTGATAGAATCTCTGGAAGTCATTCAGCAACGAACTGAAAATATTCATTGTACTAATGATTTTCTGGATTCTGCTACAGGAACTTTATTACTGGATGGAGTTTGTATGAAATTGATTGCTACTGGTGAAAGTATAAAGAATCTGGATAAATTAACAGCAGGCAATTTGCTCATTTATTACCCACAAATACCATGGCGTGAAGTGATGGGAATGCGTGATATAATTGTACATCACTATTTTGAAGTGGATGCAGATGTTATTTTTAATACAGTAAAGGAGAATATTCCGTTATTAATGGATACTTTGCTGCAAATGCGGGAAGATTTGAAGGAATGATAAAAGGATGCTCTATTACGGGCATCCTTTCGTTTTATATATAAAATTTACGAATCAAACCTACCGTTCAGTATATGAATTTCCCGAATTCGCTGAGTATGGTAAGCTTATTTCCTTCGCCTTCGTCATTGTCGTAGCAACGACCGACGATTTGGGCATCGATATTGAAACTCTTTGAGATAGCGATAATTTCTTCTGCCAATTCCTCGTCGACATAAACTTCCATACGATGACCCATGTTGAACACTTTGTACATTTCCTCCCAAGGCGTACCCGATTGTTCCTGGATTAACCGGAATAAAGGAGGTACGGGGAAAAGATTGTCTTTTACAATATGCATATTCTCGACAAAATTCATCACTTTAGTCTGGGCTCCTCCTGAACAGTGAATCATCCCATGAATCTGGTAACGGTATTTGTCCAGAATTTGTTTTATTACCGGAGCGTAAGTACGGGTCGGAGATAAAACCAATTTTCCTGCATTCATACCTACTCCCTCGACACAGTCCGTCAATAGGCATTTCCCTGCATATACTAATTCTTCCGGTACATTATTGTCATAACTTTCGGGGTATTTTTGAGCCAGATATTTTGCAAATACATCATGACGGGCCGAAGTCAAGCCATTAGAACCCATTCCGCCGTTATATTCGGTTTCATAAGTAGCCTGTCCGTACGAAGAAAGGCCTATAATGACATCTCCCGGGCGAATGTTGGCGTTGTCGATGACATCTTTCCGTTTCATCCGGCAAGTAACTGTTGAATCTACAATGATCGTGCGTACCAGATCACCGACATCGGCTGTCTCCCCACCTGTAGAATAGATGCTTACACCTAGTTTCCGGTATTCTTCCAGTAATTCTTCTGTTCCATTGATAATGGCAGCAATGACTTCTCCCGGGATCAGGTTTTTATTCCGGCCGATCGTGGAAGATAACAGAATATTGTCTACTGCACCGACACATAAAAGGTCGTCTATGTTCATAATCAGTGCATCCTGGGCAATTCCTTTCCAAACGGAGAGATCTCCGGTCTCTTTCCAATACATATAGGCTAACGAAGACTTTGTTCCTGCTCCGTCTGCATGCATGATGTTGCAATAAGCTTCATCTCCTCCCAGATAATCCGGTACGATTTTGCAAAAAGCCCGGGGGAATACTCCTTTGTCGATGTTTTTTATCGCATTGTGGACGTCTTCCTTGGAAGCTGACACACCACGTTTGTTATATCTTTCGTCTTTTCTCATAATAGATGAGTTGCTAAATTACTGAATCACGAAATTACCGGATGATCAAATGACCCGATCTCTGTCGTTTTTAGAAGTTGCAAACTTACACAAAACAAATGAATTTATCAATGTGCATGAGTGATGTATTGACTTCCTGATGAAGATTATCTGATGAAGGTCCGGTGAATAAGAGCGTAGAGCCGCCACCAGATTACGAGGAGTAAGCCGATTGTAATCAGCATACTGACGGTTTTGCCGGTATGCAAAAAATAACCCACGGTAAAGGCAATACCTTCGACTCCATTCCAAGGGTTCATGGCTACCCAGGTGTAACGGTAATTACTGGCTACCGCACTCATAGACAGAGCCGAGCAGGCAACGAGCAAAATGATGAAGGAAATAATCAGAATCAGTATGTTTTTATTTTTCATGGTTGCAGTATAATGTATTGAATACAAAGGTAAGTAATTTAAAGAAAATATTTCTGAAGCAGGAAAAAAAGAAACCGGAATAATTTCCGGTTTCTGTCGTATGTATCTGTACGATACTATTGGTTGGGTTAGTTTAGCATATTCCTTTGTCGTTTAACGTACATTAAGTTTGTGGATACCTGCGGGTACCGTTCTTTTTTCCTTTTCTCCCAATTTATGGTATGTTTTATCTGTGAAATAAACGTAAAGCAATTTTAAAAGTTTCCATATTGCGGTAAAAATTCAACTTTATTTTTCAATTTTCGTATAATCCCCAAAAATATAACTGATGAGAAGAGATTTTAAAGTACCCCGGATGGAAGAAGTATTGGAACATGATCGTAAATTGCTATTTGCATTAAAGCAGTCGATGGGTTTTGTTCCGAATGTGTATGCCTTCATGACCCGTTCCGAAACTGCCTTGAAACGATTTATGGATTTTATGGATGTTTCTACGGTATTTGACCGAATTCAGACGGAAGCGATTCATTTGGTGACTAGTCAGGTAAATCAGAATCCTTATTGTTTGGCAGCGCATACGGCTTTGGCTAAAGAGGCCGGTTTGAGCGATAAGCAAATCGAAGCGATCCGTAAAGGAAATGTCACTTGGGATGAAAAGTTGGATACCTTAGTGGATTTTACTTGTGAGCTGGTTACGAATCGGGGCAAGGTAGGCCCTGAGATGATCGGCCGTTTCTATCAAGCCGGATATACGGATGCTTGTCTGGTTGATTTGGTCATGCTGGTCGGTATGACGACTATAACCAATTACCTCAATAATGCCACCTGGATTCCCGTCGATTTCCCCGAGGCTCCGGTCATCATCTGTAAATGTGATTGTAAAAAGTAAAGTTTACGAATAACCTTCTGTTTTTATTCCCATATAGTTGATACGAATATCTGAAAAGATGAAGTAACCGATGTGTATAAGGAAGACGAAGCTGTCTGATACTTTAAAGTGCGCCTTAAAAATTCTTGTTCGACTTTTAGGGCGCACTTCATCATTCAGGCAGTTTTTTATGCTGAGGTCTTTATCGCTTAGCCAGTTGGGCATCGATGAACAAAAGACCTGTATCACCGGCTTTTTTCAATTTGTCGACAATTCCTTGTGCTGTTGCTTCTTCTTCAACTTGTTCGCGTACGAATCCCCACAGAAAGTCTTGGGTTGCATTGTCTTTTTCTGCAGAAGCGATAGAAACCAGATTGTCGATCATTTTTGAAACCTTGCATTCATGTTCATAGACATGTTGGAATACTTCCAAAGGACTACCCCACCCTTGAGGAACAACGTCTATTTTATCTATTTTGGCTTTTCCTCCCCGCTTTGTAACGTAATCAGCCATGGTATAGGCATGCTCCAGTTCTTCCTGAGATTGTTTTTTCATCCAATGGGCAAAGCCGTCAAAACCTTCGCAAGCGAAATAGAAAGACATGGACAAATACAGGTTGGAAGACCACATTTCAGCAGTAATCTGCTCATTGATCGCATTTTGTAGTTTTTCAGAAATCATTGTTTTTTATATTTAATATTGATAATTCATTATACTTTTTATTTGTTAATTACAAAATTTATGCCATATCCGATATTTGCCATTTTGACAGTTCTAAGTAATGACAAAATGATCAATATACCGGAAAATTAAAGTGTATAGAATACTGTTACGTTAATTTATAAGGATTAATCCTTGTTTTGTATAGCGGAGATATTATCTTTGTCCTGCATGTAAATTATTTTAAAGACATGAAAAAATATCTGAAATACTGCTTGCTGGTATGGATTGCCGTTCCGGTATGGGCTCAGCAGACTGAGGTAATTGGACCTGACTCTCATCTGAAAGTGAATGTGGCCTTGAAGCAGGGAAAACCGGTATATTCTGTCACTTACAAAGAAAAGATAATGCTGGAAGATTCCCCTTTGGGGGTGGTGACCGATATCGGGGATTTTAGCCGGAATATGAATTGGATTGGGCAAAAGACAAGTCGGATCGATAAAACATATACTCAGAACAAGATCAAGAAATCAGAGATACACTATCAGGCGAATGAGTTGATTTGTACTTTTGCGAATGCTGATAAGCAGGAGATAGATGTCGTTTTCCGGGTGAGTAATAACGATATCGCTTTCCGATATGTAATTCCCCGAAAGGAGGCAGGAAGTTGTGTGGTGGAAAAAGAAGCGACGGGTTTTGATTTTCCGGCATATACGACTACTTTTCTGTGTCCGCAAAGTGATGCCATGATCGGATGGATGCGTACAAAACCCAGTTATGAGGAGGAGTATAGGGTGGATGTTCCGATGAACGAACCTTCTCGATATGGACATGGTTATACTTTTCCTTGCCTTTTTCGTATTGGTTGTGATGGTTGGGCTTTGATCAGTGAGACGGGTGTGGACAGCCGCTATTGTGGTTCTCGTTTGAGTGATGCCGGAGAAGGTGGATTATATATCCTTGATTTTCCGATGCCCGAAGAGAATAATGGGAATGGAACGGTAGCCCCGGGATTGGCTTTGCCCGGTACAACTCCCTGGCGTACCATTACTGTAGGGGATAATCTGAAGCCTATTGTGGAAACGACGGTCATTTGGGACGTCGTGGAGCCACTTTACGAAACGGTTCACGATTATCGTTTCGGGCGTGGAACCTGGAGCTGGATTTTGTGGCAGGATGGAAGTATCAATTATGAGGATCAGGTGAGGTACATCGATTTGGCAGCTGCAATGGGATATGAATATGTATTGATAGATAACTGGTGGGATCGGACGATCGGCCGGGAAAAGATGAAGTCTTTGGCGGATTATGCCCATAGGAAGGGGGTAGATATATTTTTATGGTATAGTTCCAGCGGATATTGGAACGATATTGTTCAAAGTCCTGTGAATTGTATGGATAATCCGATTGTCCGTAAGCGGGAAATGAGGTGGCTCGAAAGTCTGGGAGTGAAGGGAATTAAAGTAGACTTTTTCGGAGGAGATAAGCAGGAGACTATGAGGTTGTACGAAGCTATTCTGAGCGATGCGGATGATTGTGGATTGATGGTTATTTTTCACGGTTGCACCTTGCCCAGGGGGTGGGAACGAATGTATCCCAATTATGTGGGAAGTGAGGCGGTACTGGCTTCCGAGAACCTGATTTTCCAGCAGCATTTTTGTGATGAGGAGGCTTTCAATGCCTGTCTGCATCCGTTTATCCGGAATAGTGTCGGTTGTATGGAATTCGGAGGCTGTTTCCTTAATAAACGCTTGAATCGTACCAACGATGGAGGTAGTATCCGCCGGACAACAGATGCTTTCCAGTTGGCTACTACCGTCTTGTTTCAGAATCCGATACAGAATTTTGCTTTGGCCCCTAATAATCTGACCGATGCTTCCCAAATTTGCCTGGATTTTCTGAAACAAGTACCTGTTACCTGGGATGAGACTGTATTTATCGACGGCTATCCGGGGAAATATTGTATTCTGGCTCGCAGACATGGGGATAAATGGTATGTCGCCGGGGTGAATGCCCAAAAAGAACCGTTGAAGCTGAAAATACAACTTCCGATGTTTGCCAAAGGCAATCGGGTGACCCTTTATAATGACGACCTGAAACGTAATGTTTATACCCGGGAAGTGACTTTGAGTAAAAATAAAGAACTTTCCTTGACGATTCTGTCAGGAGGGGGAATTGTTATTGTGAAATGAGAATAGAAGGGATAATGTGTTTTGGATCACTTCCTGAAACAAATAAAATAGTAATAAAAAAGAGTTAGATCTGATCTAACTCTTTGATTGTTAATTGTACTCGAGGCGGGAGTGTATGTGTGTTAAATTTGTTGCTGACATTCAGTGTTATGCAATTTGTGTTGGAATGGATGTTGGAATAAAATTATTATTAGGGGTATTAATATGTAATTCTCTTCTTAGGTTATCAGTTATTTTTATTAGTTTCAATAATTTGAAAAAGGGCAACTCCAAGGTCATATATTATTTCTAAAAAGTAACCGAATATTCCGACAATAATAGCATTAGAAATTAGATCTGTCCAGATTTTATAATTTTGCTGATTGAAAAAACTAGCCTCTTTTAAAATAAGGCTAATAAATAAAATGCAAAGTAGAAATATTTGAATTTTGAAAGTCCATTTGATTTCCTTTATTGTATCATCGAAACATGATTCTGAGTTTGGGATATTTGATATATATTTTTTTATCTCTCCGGATAATAGGGCACTTGTTGTAATATTTATTGCTAGAATGGCTGAAAGTAACGGAAGAATAGATTCTGAAAATTTGTTAATAAAATCACTACCTGTCCAATAAGCTAAACCACTTATTGCACATGATGAGATCAAGTATAGAATAAATTTCCCAAAGTTCCGTAACATTATTCTTTTAGTTCTCTTAAAATATCTTTAACTTCTTCTATGTTTTTTGTTGAGAGATCTAAATCAAATTCAATTGTTTTTGCTTTATTCCCTGTTTCAACATATTTTTTATAACCTTTAACTCTCATTTTTATTGGAGTACCTCCTTCTGCAGAAGCTTTTACTAATCCATTAATAGTTTTGTTGTTTGCATTTATGTTTTGTAATGTCTTTTTCTCTTCTGCATTAAATTCTATTGCCGATCGTGTACTATTGACTATTTCACTTGCATTTTTAAGTGCTGAGTTTAAATTTTTAGTAACCCTAGGTAAATTGGGATAGTTAAATTCGAAACGTAATTTTTTTATTGATTTCTCATATTGGCTTGCTATATCCCAAAAATCTTGTGCGTTGTATTCTTTATTAATTTTAATTGCTAAATTATAATGTCTTAATTTATAATTGAATGTTTTATTTAAAATACTACTAACAACTTTGGTATCTGTAAAAGCTTCTATTTTTTGTTCAATTGCTATACGCTGCACTTCTGCATTATTATATATGATAACAATACAACTTGGTTGATTTTCTGTCCATTCTTTTACAAAATCTCGTTCAATTTCAATTGTTTTTATATTGGCTATTCGGATTACTTTTAAATCTTGGTCTGAGTATTCTACTACCAAAGGTAATGATTTACTCCGATGTACAAAAGTTGCAGATGTTAAAACTTCTTCGAAAAATTCATTTTTATTTTCCATAATGCGTTTTCGCTCTGCTTCAATATCTTCAAAAGATAGTGTTCCATCTTCAATGATAGGACTAAATTGAAAGGTATATATATCAAATTTACTCATGACTTGATTTTTTTCAAGATAATCTGATGAATTAAGGTTATATCTGATTCAAAATATCTTTACCTTGTATCATAAACAGCGTGAACAATCTTCTGTTGCTATTTGAATATAATAATATCTATTTTATTGGTTTATATACAGTATAACGCACTTTATACATCCTCCGGATCTGGTCCTGCTCGGTATGAGGGGAAAATTATTTTTTATCATTTATATGTTGAATTGTGTTGAATAATATAGGGTTTCTGTTATACTTATCAATTAAAGGTTCCAACTTTGCTGGGTCATTACAAATAATATAATCAATATAGAAATCATATATGCTTTCTCCTTTTTGCGCGATTAACATGCATGGACAATTTCCGGTTTGATCTAAAAAAGGCGTTATAAATTTTATTTTATTTTTTCTGACGGTACCTAGGTATTTGTTTTTAAAGTAAGCTTCTATAATATCTTTATTTTTAGATAATTTCCCTAAAAATGCTTCATTAGGTATAGTCTTAGAGGTTATGTCTCTACTTATGTTAACAATTTCTCCACGTAATAATTCATCAGAATTGTTAACTGGTAAGCTGTCTTCTTCAATTTTATCATTTATATCTATGTCAGGACATACCTTGTATAATACTATATTTTTTTTCGGGTAAATAACGCCTTTTATAAATATACGATTTTCATATTCGAATAGGGGTAAAAATAAATAAGTTTCTTTGGCAGCGACGTAACCCAGCATAGTATGATATGAATTGAAAATTGCAATGGCATTTTCATCAAAAATATTTTTTTGATCGCGTATAATATAACCTTCGAAATATCCTGGTGAAACTCTTTTGTTTTGAAGATGCCTGAAAAATACTCCAGCCGCTAAATATTTATACTTATAACACTGAACAATATATATTATTGTATCCTTTAGCAGTGCATATACTACGATAATAATAACGACAACAGTAAAAAGAATTTCCATAACTAGCGTATCGGTTTATATACAGTATAACGCACTTTATACATCCTCCGGATCTGATCCTGCTCGGTGTGGAGGGTGAGTTTACCTCCCATTTCATTGTCAGACCAGAGAGTTAATTCGCCATTGGCCAAGTTGTTTTCTTTAATTCGTTTCACAACGATCATGTTGTTGCCGAAGGCAATAACTACAGGGCCAGTAATATATTTCCAATCAGCCGGATCCACATATTCACAGAACACCTGTTCGCCGGTGATCAGAGTCGGTTCCATACTATCACCATCCACTTCAAATACTTTCCCGTTTTCATAGTTAATGCCAGGAAGCCGGGGAATAGTTATAGAGGATAGTTCATGTATTTCTGTTTCAAATGTTTCTGCAAAAGTTGCTCTGGCATGAACCGGGATAAATGGAATTTGGATCCAGTTCATAGTTTGAGTATCGACATTACGGACATCAGATTGGGTGAAATTGGACTTTAGCATTTCGCCTTCGCCAGTGATCAACCATACTCTATTTAAATCAGTATATGTGTGTAGAATTTTTTCTATGGTTTTTTTTCCTAAATCAGAATTCGGCCTACGTGATTTTCCTAATAAACCGACAGAAATGTCTAATTGAATGGTAACTTTGTTGTCATTCAATTTTTTGATTTTCATGTACTTGTCAAATCTGTCGATAATTCTCATAAAAATATATTGAAAACAATTCAATAAAACATTTGAAAATGTAGAATTTGGTTCTATATTTGTAAACAGAAATAAACCTCGCTTTTGATGTCTATTTCTGAGTTCAAATATATGAACAAAAATAAACTATCGCAAACGAAATTAACAAAATCCCCTGTTTAGGGGATAGGGAAGGAACGAATAAAAAGGAGGAAAGTTATGATTAAAACAGTGAAACAAATCATTAATAACTATCGGGAACGCAGGTTCCGGATGTGGTGTTTAAGAATGTATCTGAGGGCTTGTGGGAATCATTACGGCGCTAAGATGCCGGTGATTTATCAATATGTGAAGGAAGGGAAAAACAGAAGGGAAAGAAGATACAGAAAAAAGTGCATAGAGATAGCCGCAGGAATTTCCTACGGCCCGATAATTTTTAGTGATAAGTCTACTCTGAGAGAGTATGTTGACTTTATTTACGATTATTTCCGGCTGAATTGCGAACCTCGAGATCTCTGATTCTGGTTACAATACTTTCAAAATTTTCTATTACCTGTTTAGGGGATAAGTAAAAGACGAATAAATAATTGAAAGCTATGGAGGAAATTAAGGTTAAAGTTGAAATCTTTTTTATAAGCCACGAAGATAAAGGGGAGAGAATAATTTTGGTGAATGGGGAAGAAATCTATCGCGATAGTCAAAAATATTGGCTACGTGGAAAGGAAAAATCAGTTTTCCGGGATTTTGAGAATTGGCTTGATGAGCTATGTTCATCCAAAGAATTTGATAATGGATGTTGCACTACTGATCAGACTCGTGAGCGTGGAGGCTTTTTCAAGATACTTTGGGCCAAGTTCTTTGGAAAGAGCTTCAAGTTCAAGTCCTAATTTATTAAGGTTGGCTTTCAGGATTTCTTCCTGGACGGCAAAACCGCCTCTGTTGAAGAAATCGTGAGCCTCTGCATTGAGAGCAATATGGGCAGTTCCACCCATGCATCTTTGGGCTTTAAGCAGATTGAGTTTTTCGAATTGCCGCAAAATTGCGTCGAATTCATCAAAAGTAATATTGAAGTTATGACAGTGCATTTTGAGATTGATAGTGAAACGCATCCCAGAGGAAATGAATTGACCGAGTATTTCGTCTTTGATTTCAGGTGTAATCATATAAATAAAAATGTTTTCACTTCAAATTTATAGACAAATGTGAATTATCGCAAACAAAATTAATGAAATTATCTGTTTAGAGGATAGTGACGAAACAAATAAAATTGCAAAGGTTATGGAAAAATCCGAGCTAGATTATTTACATAGAGTTTATTCTAAAGGGGGGCAGGATGATTTGATCCGACTGATTTATGTCGATTTGTTTTGTGGTGCCGGTGGAACGAGTACTGGTGTAGAAACTGCGAGATATCAAAATAATCCATGTGCTCGGGTGATTGCCTGTGTGAACCACGATGCTAACGCGATTGCCAGTCATGCGGCGAATCACCCGGAGGCTCTTCATCTTACTGAGGATATTCGCAAATTGGATCTTACCCAGCTTGTAAAATATATCAATTTGATGCGTAAGAGATTTGTTAATGCTTTTGTTGTAGTTTGGGCAAGTTTAGAATGCACGAATCATTCCAAGGCAAAAGGGGGAGTAAGTCGGGATGCAGATAGCCGTACCTTGGCTGAACACCTTATCAGATATATAAAAGCGATTGATCCGGACTTCTTACAAATCGAAAATGTGATGGAATTTATGGACTGGGGTCCGCTGATTGTGAAAATAAAACGAGATTCCGGAACTGGGTATGAATATTGTCCGCTTACAATAAAAAAAGAAGGTAAGGGCAAAAATGCTACAATCAAATATCTGCCGACAATGATTCCTGACCCATTACGCAAAGGTGAATATTATAACCGCTGGGTTAACGAAGTGGAAAGTTGTGGATATGGTTTTGATTATCGAACACTGAATGCAGCAGATTATGGGGCTTATACTAGTCGGAAACGTTTCTTTGGAATTTTTGCAAAGAAACGTTTACCAATAGTATTTCCTGAACCAACACACTCCAAAGAAGCACAACATACGTTGTTTGGTCCTTTGAAGAGGTGGAAAGAGGTTAAGGAGGTGTTGGATTTTAATGATGAAGGTAAAAGTATTTTTGACCGTCCTTGTCCACTTTCCCCTAATACCCTTGACCGGCATAAAGCTGGTTTAATAAAATTTGTAGCTGGGGGGAAAGAGAAATATATAAAAAAACGTGCTTTTCTGAAATTACAAACAGAAATATCCGGACATATTCCGGGCATGAAGAATGTTCAGTTTTTGTCAAAATATTTCAGTGGTCATCCGGAAAGTAAGAACATTTCTATCCTGGGACCTGCACATACAATTAAAACGAAGGATAATCACGCTCTTATTTCAGTAGACTTTCTATCATCCTATTATGGTCATGGAAACGGTGTTCGTTCAGTCAATATGCCTTGTCCGACCGTTACTACCAAGGATCGCTTCGATAAGGTTTCGTGCCATTTCTTTGATATGCAGTATGGTAATAGTCACTGTGCGTCAGTGGAAGGGCCTGCCGGAACTGTTACAAATAATCCGAAACATAGCTTGGTTACTTGTAACCGCTGGTTAATGAATACAAATTTCTCAAATATTGGTAGTACTGTTCAGGAGCCAGCCCCGGTAATAACAGCTAATAGGAAATGGCATTATTTGGTAAGTATTCAATATGTATCAAAGAGAGATTGTGTTGAAAATTGCTCTGTAAAGGAGGAGGGATATATTCCGTCATTTGTAAAAATTACTTCTCATGAAGTAATTTATGAAATTTATGAAGATGACCTTTCTGTAGTAAAGGAAATAAAGGAGATCATGGCTCTTTATGGTATTATTGATATAAAGCAAAGAATGCTGAAAATACCGGAGTTGAAAAAAATCATGGGTTTCCCGGAGAACTATGTTCTTATAGGTACGCAAGCCGATCAAAAGAAATTTATCGGGAATGCGGTGGAGGTGAATATGGCGAGAGTATTATGTGAGGCACTATGTAAGAAGTTGAAAGAGTTGGAATTATCTCCTTTGACATTAAAATTTTCTGCATGATAGCTGGAAGTTTTAATGTGGCAATGAGTTTATAGAAAAGATTGTAACCAAATAAAAATTGTAGGTATATGGGGAAAGAAACAATTTGCGTAATCGACAGATCGGACCTCGTTTCCATGTTGTCCGAACTTTATGAAGGCCGTTTTGATGGCCGGGAAGTAGACAGCCATACGGCAACTCAGATTCTTGGAATATCGAAAAGTACACTTGACCGGTGGATCGACCGGAATCTGATCAGGGTTAGCAATGCGGGAGAAAAAAGAGTTGAAAGGAAATTTGATCTGGCTTATCTGTTCTCGCTGGATGTCCGGCAGATCAAGCAACAATACAGAATGCTCAATAAATGAAAAAGGAAAAGGGGGGAAAATCACCCGAGAGAGATTACCGGAAGGAAATGATTGAAGCGGAGTATTATAATTACAACCGTATTCCCGGCTATAATCATCATACTGGCTGGGTAGACAAACGATATCCCCGCAGCCGTGACGAACGGGTAACGGAACCTTTAGATGTGAAACTAATAATTTTTGATGAATGATGAAAAATAAAGAAGACTGGCGGGATTACCTGCCGCATGGAAAAAAGGCAGAATTAGCTGAAAAGTATGGTTTGAGCCGGACGGCTGTAACGAAGATTATCCGTCGGGAAGATGTTATTAACTATCCGGAACTGATTGAGGAGGCCCGGAATACAGCTTTGAGAGCAATGGATATGTGTCGGCGGCATGCTGCAGCGGTTTCCGGAAATAATGTCCATCAAGATGTTATCGCTTAGTAACCGCGAGGCAGAGATTGCCGGGCATCTTGCACTTGGAAAAACAGAGAAAGAGGTTGCCGGGGAACTTTGTGTAAGTGTGGATACTGTTCATACACATAAAAAGAGTATATACCGGAAGTTGGGAGCCAGGAGTATTGCAGATGTTACCCGGATAGTTGCAGAATATATAACCCGGAAAAACCTGACAGATTTGATCAGGAAAGAACTGATCGAGCCGAATGTTTGGAAGGTTTGTATAATGATGTTTTTCCTGTCTCTGCAAATGATTGCGACAATGAATAATATGGATCTGAGACCGGCACGGGTGAGAACCAACACCGTAAGGATTGTCAGGATCCGTAAAAACGAATAAGTATGGGAAGACCTGTTAAAAAGGGATTGGATTATTTTCCGACAGATGTTGATTTTTTTGAAAAGGAGGAAATAAAATTTTTCTCGGTTGAATGCGGGGCTTCCGGAATATGCGCTTTGATGAAATTGATGTGTAATATTTACCGGAATGGATACTATGTAGAATGGAGCAAGGATCATGAAGATTTGTTCGGGTGGGATATGCGGGGAATGGTACCCAGGGAAGAAATTCCGCATATTATAGGGGTTTGCCTGAAACGGGGAATTTTCAATATGAAACTTTTTAAAAAATTTCATATTCTGACATCGCTGGATATCCAGGAGGTGTATTTGCAGGCTTTAGACGGTAAAAGACAAATCAGCATTATAAAAGAGTATTGGTTGACGAAAATACCGGATAAAGCAAAGTTTATAGGGATTGACGGGGAAATTACAGAGGTTGGTAGCTTGGAAAACAGGGATAAAGGGTTAGAAACCGAAGATAAAGCACGTAATGAAAAAGGGTTTATTCCACCTACGCCGGAGGAAGTCAGACAGTATTTTTCTGATAAGGGATATAGTGAAGAAGCGGCAAACAAAGCATACGATTATTATTCGGCCGGAAATTGGAAGGATAGTAAGGGTAAGCGGGTGAAAAACTGGAAGCAGAAAATGATCGCTGTGTGGTTTAAAGCGGAGAATTTAAAAACGATTGAAAATGGAAACAAAGAAGGAAGAATTGACTTTTAACATTTATGCCAAAGAAGCGGAGGCTGCCGTCCTTGGTTCGTTGATGACATTTGAAGATGCTTTGGCGGAAGTTTCTTTGATCCTGACTCCGGAGATGTTTTATGATCTTCGTCACCAATGTATTTATGCTGCTATTTTAAAGACAGACAACGATGGAATTCCTGTCGATTTGGTTTCAGTTGCAGAAGCTTTAAAGAAGACGGGGAATCTGGAAAGGGCCGGGAATTATACTTATCTTTCAGAGCTGACCAATTATTCCGGTAATGTTGTCCGGGTTACTTATTATGCACAGGTTGTGGCTCAGAAGTTTGTACAGCGTGAATTAATGAAATTTGGTAACCAGACTATTCAGGCTGCCCGGGATGAGAGATTGGATGTTGCAAATGTTATTGCTCAGACTGCTGCCAATCTTGACCGGATAAATGAGGTTATGACTGCCAATTCCCGTATTACGCATATCGATCGTATTCTGGAGAAATCTTTATCCGAAGCTTTAGAGCGCGAACAAAGCCTAAAGGAAGGCAAGGCTTTTGGTATTCCTACAGGACTTACGGAGATGGACCGGTTATTATCCGGATTTCATGGGGGTGACCTGATAATTGTAGCTGGTAGGCCTGGGTCCGGTAAAACTAGTGTCATGTTGAATTTCCTGAAAGCGGCAGCGATTGCAAAGTTTCCTGTATGTGCATTTTCTTTGGAAATGACTTCTGTAAGACTCTCTGATCGCTTGATCTTATCGGAAAGCGGTATTTCTGCACGGGATTACCGAATGGGAAAGTTCTCCCAGACTGATTATGAAAAATTGTCGAAAGCACAACATTTGCTCTCTGGATTACCGATTTTTATAGACGACCGTTCCGGGGTTACGATGCAATATATCCGGGGAATTGCCCGGATGATGCATAAACGCGGGCAGTGTAAGGTGCTGTTTATCGATTATCTCCAGTTACTGTCATCGACAGTCGATAAGAAATATAACCGGGAACAGGAAATCGCGCAGATTTCCGGACAGGCAAAAGCTTTGGCTAAAGAGTTGAATATTCCGGTTGTACTACTGTCCCAGTTGAACAGGGATTGTGAAAAAAGAACGGATAAAAAACCGGAATTGTCTGATCTTCGGGAATCCGGTGCAATTGAGCAAGATGCCGATATCGTAATGCTGGTGTACCGTCCCGAATATTATGGATTAAAAGCTATGGATGGAGAGCCGATCAAAAATGTCGGGAAACTTATTGTGGCAAAGCATAGGGACGGTCCGGTCGGGGAAGTGAAATTTTCCTATAATGAGAGTTTGACAAAGATATATGATTTTACAGTAGGAAAAATACCGTTTTGACTAAAATGAAGTAGCTATGGAAGCAAAATTTAATTATGGAGATAAAGTTCTGATCAATGGAAATATTGTTGGGATTGTATTGTTTTCTTATAATATGTTTTCGTTGCCTCACGATCCTTGTTTTGTTTATAGGATTATAGTCGATGCACATGAGTTGTGTCATCGGGTTAATAACTATGCTCATGTAAATCAGGCGGGAAATAAGGAATTACTTGCTGAAGATTTTAAAAGTTTGTTGGTAGATACTCAGCAATTGGCAGTGATGGAAGTGTCGGAAAGGGAATTGACATTGTTTGAATATTGATTATGGAAGAGAATACACAACTATCGTTATTATTCGATGAAGTAATCCCCATTCCGGAATGCTCCGAATTAATGAAAATAACGAAATTGAAACGTCCGATTGATGTGGCGGATAGAATGGTCCAGGAGGTTCGGGTATGGCAGCAAAAACATCCGGATAGGGATGTAATGGAAATAATTACCCCTGATTGGGAAGAATATATTAAAAGCAGATTGTGAACGATTTGAATTAAAATATCATGGTAACAATAATAGTTAAAGATAATGAAACTGATCAGGAAATGATTCTTCGCGTCAGTATTGATAGCGAAGAAACTGCTACGGTTAATGTGAAGTTTAATCCTCCGCTTGACAAGAAAAAAGAATATCCTGGATTGTGGGATATTATGGCAAGTCGGGTAATGAATGTGATTAAAGAGGATTAATATTAATGGAATAGAGAAAAATAATATACTAAACTATGGAAACTAATAATATTCAAACCCGAAAAGATGAGATCCGGTTTTTTACCAATAAACCGGAGGAAATGCTAGGAAAATATCTGGCAAAACGATTATTAAGAACCTGGCAGGAAGATTTTGTCGATAATGACACCGGGGAAGTTGTTTCTATCGATCGTAATGAAATAATAGCTGATCGGGGCCAGCTTATTACCGGTGATTTGCTTGCAGTAATCCGGTTTCATTTACAGTCTGGAGATATAAGCGAAGTTGAAGTAAGTAATCAAAAGCGCGAAGGTATTTTGTCAGCATCTACTCAGATGTTTCCTTGGATGGTTACTATATGTATTGCAGGAGGAAAGAAGAAAAAATTTCTTTTATATGCTTCTTCTATAGGGATGGCTATAGAAATTGTATGTGATTATGTGGAGTTGGAATTTTCCGGGATGTTTACTTTGTTTTCGGCTAAATCATTGGAATCATGTATAATTTTAAAAGATAATCTTTTGTCTATATCAGAGTGTGAAAATATAGGCGAGGATTCAGAACAAAATGAAAGTTGTGAACCGGTGAAAAAGTTTTATCAGATTGATACAACCGTTTCTATTGTTGATGGAAGTGTTACCTCTCCCACCTTTGTTGTAGAAGCTAAAGACGTTGATCGGGCTATGGTTATTATAAACGATTTTATTTCTAAAAGGATCAGAGAAAAAGCTGATGAAGAAGTAGAGGAATTTGAGGTAAAATTAGAGACAGCGAAGATTCTTTCCTGTAATTATATCATTGAACGGGAATTTTCAATGGCTTATTCAGAAGAACTATGAAAGCAATAACCTTAATCAATCCTCGGGGAGAACGTTTAGAATTGACTAATGTTGAGTTTTATGAGCTCCAATTACAATTTGCTAATTCTAAGACGTTTGAACAGTGGAGTGAGAAAAGAAGGATATCCGGCTGGATTGGAAAAGGAGATGATATCAGGCTCAGTATTTCTGCTGTAAATAAATTCCTGCGGGAAAAAGGATACCAGATTATTGATAACCTTCATAAATGACTTTTATGAAAATGCGTGATGTCCGGATAGTTGTTTGTCCTCGGTGCCAAGGAACCGGAACTTTAGAAATGGCAACCGGGGATGAGGATAGGTGTAAAACTATTTTCTGTCCTTTGTGTAATGGTATGAGAGTTTTGAAAAGAACGGTGACAATAGAATATAATGTTGTTAACAATGCCCACGAAAGCGAAAAAGAATATCCGTCCCTGGAACCGGAGAGGATCGGTTACGGGGAAAAAGATGGAAAACCGACCCAGAAGCCGTGAAGAATACCATTCGGCAAGATGGACCAGGGAAAGTAAAGTATTCCGGGAGAAACATCCGCTTTGTGCTATATGTTTGGAGAAAGGATTACTTGTTCCTTCGGAAGTAGTGGATCATATTATTCCTGTCGCAGTGTGTTCAGATTTCTGGGATAAAACCAATTGGCAGGCATTGTGTCGGAAATGTAATATTGAAAAAGGAAATAAAGATAAACGTCTGATCAATGGAAGATGAATTAGTGGATATTATCCGGAATGTGGAACAGGAGAAAACGGAAAAAGGATTGGCTCCGGTTCATGCCATGTTTCTTTCGGATATCATGCCGGCGGTAAAGAAATTGGTTAAAGATACCTTGAATAAACTGGTGAAGGAGAAAAAAATAAGCTGGTTCCGGACGATAAATGATGATGCATTTAAATTTACAGGTGATGAAGAATAGACCTTTGAGTGAATTGGTTATTGATTTTATAAATGATCAGGATGTGAATGAGTTAAGTAAGAAAACATATAAACTCGCAATATCCCGGTTTGTCAGATGGGTTGTATTCAGTACACTGGAATTCTGGTCCTTGAAAAAGAAGGATATTATAAATTATAAATCTGTTTTGTTACGGGAAGGCAAGTCACTTTACACGATCGACCTTTATCTGACCGTTGTACGTAAGTTATATTCCTGGTTGGATGATCAGGGTTTATATGAAAATATTGCAGTTGGTGTCCGGTCTCCCAAAAAAGATAAGAAGTTTCGAAAAGGATATTTGAAGATGGAGCAGGTTGACCTGCTTTTGAGTTCTATTGACACTTCCTTACCGATTGGGAAACGTGATTATTGTATTATATCCATGATGCTTGGAGCTGGGTTACGCCGGGTCGAAATATGCCGGATGACAATCGGTGATGTTACGAATAATTTTCAGACGACTGTGAGGTTGCAAAGAAAAGGACATAATGAAAAAGATACAGAGCTGGGGATAACAGAACGAATGTTGGGCGCAATTCATGATTATTTATTGTGCCGGAATAATTTCTCAGAAGATAGTCCCTTGTTTGTGAACCATGCCGGAGGGTATAAGGATTTACCGCTTCAACCTGCTATGGTTTCCAGGATGATTAAGCAAAGGTTTAAACAAATAGGTATTGTTGATAAACGTATGACCTGCCATAGTCTGCGACATACTGCAGCTATCCAGGCGTTAAAAGCCGGGGCAGATGTCTATGAAGTACAACAAATGCTAGGGCATTCAGATATAAAGACAACGACAATTTATTTAAGAGCAATAGAGGAGGAAACAAGGGTAAATAATAGAGCAGTAAGGATACTTGATAAAGTTTTATCTGAAAGCCTCGGAGAGGGTAAAAATAAGCTTTTAGACAGTGCTAAATATCAGTAGTGTAATAAAGATAGAATTTTATACACAACAAAAATTTAACACAAAGTTTGTTGTTAATACGTAAAGTTTTGAATTGATACAAAATGAAAAATTGAAATATGTGTGATGATCGGCGGTTTGAAAGGCAAAGGGGAGGGGGGTGTCAATCTCTTTTGGACATCGTCAGCGAGACCGCACCCCTAGGAAGAAAAATTTGCATGCAAAATTGGGAGTTTTTGAAATAACAGAATTATGGGAAAAGGAAGGAAACCGATATCGAATGCTTTGAAAGTTCTGAAGGGAACGGATCAGCCTTGCCGGATGCGGGAGGAAATTTCGTATGAGAAAATAACGAAAATCCCGAAAGCTCCGGATTATATGTGTGTTGCCGGTAAAAAGGTATATAAGATCACTGCTCAGCAGTTGGCAGATCAGGGGATTCTGAATGTTGTCAATATTAATGCCGTGATGATGTATGCCAATGAGATGGGAAAATATATCGAGGCAGAGAAAAAATTGTCGGGGTCTGAAAATGACCGGGTTGTGAAAGAGATCTCCGATAAAGGTGGCGTCCGGTATGTCCGTAATCCACTCGATAAGATGGCGTCCGAATATTTGGCTAATGCAAAGATGTGGGCTGTCGAACTGGGGATCACCCCGGCATCGGCTTCTAAAGTAAAAATGGGAGAAAAGAAAGAAAAAGATCCATTACAGAAATTGCTGGAGGATTTATGAAAAGGAAAAAATCTGAAATATATAAAGAGAAGGCTTTACACTATATCGATCGGGTAATGTCCGGGAAGCGGATTGCCGGACGTTATGAAAAGCTGGCAGTAAAACGCCACTTGGACGATCTTCGTTTTGCAACAGAGAAAGGTTTGTATTTTGATGAAAAGGCGGCTAAGAAAGCACTGGTATTTTTTACCCTGTTGAAACATTTTAAAGGTGAATGGGCTGGAAAGGAACTGGAATTGGAGGACTGGCAGTGTTTTATTATCTGGTGCCTTTTCGGCTGGTATCGGAGCGGAGGTGTCCGGCGATTCAATTATGCCAGTATAGAGGTTGCCCGTAAAAATGGGAAGACAACTTTTGCGGCCGGGATTGCTTTATATATGATGGTCTTCGATGGAGAAGCCGGGGCGGAGATCTATTCGGCAGCGGTGGATAAGGACCAGGCTAAAATCTGTTGGCAGGCTGCCAAGAAGATGGTGGAAAATAGTCCGGCATTGCAGAAGTATCTGGATACTTATACCACTTCGATTGTCATGGAATCGACAGCATCGACTTTTAAACCGCTTTCCAAGGATAACGGGAACAAGGACGGTTTGAATCCTCATTGTGCTATCTGCGACGAACGTCATGCATGGCCGACGGATGACATTTTTAATGTGATTAAATCCGGTATGGGTGCCCGGAAACAGCCGCTTATTTTTACTATTACGACAGCCGGGTTTAATATGGAATCTCCGTATTATCAATCCCGGAAAGTGATGATCGATATCCTTGAGGGAATCAAACAGCAGGAAAACGAGTTTGTTATGATTTTCTGCCCGGATAAAAAGGATGGGAAGGAATGTCCGGAGGATGACAACTGGAAAGATCCACATACCTGGGAGAAAGCAAATCCGAATATCGGTATTTCGGTAAGCTACGATTATATGGAGAGGGAATTGCAGGATGCGATCAACAAGGGAGGTACGACGGAAGTGAACTTCAAAACCAAAAACTGCAATATGTGGGTAGACGCTCCGGACGTCTGGATCCCGGATGATATCGTTACAGCCAATAGCCGGGGAATAACGGATGATGATCTGATCGGGCTGGAGTGTTATGCCGGGCTTGACCTTGCTTCCCATGTTGACATTAATGCTTTGGCTCTATTCTTTCCGGAAGTAAAAGCAGTAAAAATGTTTTTCTGGATACCGGAGGGTAAGGTAAAAGAAAAGGAGGATAAGGTGGACTATCGTCGTTGGGCCGATGAAGGATATATTAAAGTGACTCCGGGAGATGTGATCGATATCGATTTTCAGGTGGCTGATATTGCTAAGATTTGCCGGCAATATACAGTCAAGAATCTGGCATTCGATCCGGCTAAAGCTTACCACGGTACTATACAGGGATTACAGAAATCCGGTTTAGATGATATACTGGATGAGTTTGCCCAAAGCATGATGAATATGAGCGAGCCGACAAAGAAGCTAGAGGCTTTTGTTAGGGATAGGATATTGGACCTAATGAATAATCCTGTACTCCGGTGGATGTTCCGGAACGTTGTGATTTATAAGGATGCCAACGATAATATCAAGCTGGATAAGAAAAAATCTCCGAATAAAATCGACGGTGTGGTGGCGATTGTGGATGCGATCGGAGGGATGATGTCGGTTGAGGCCGATGACCAGAAAAAGATAATGTATGGGAACCATTCTCTACGAACCATAAAAATATAAACCATGGAAACAAATGAATTGACACCCAGGATCCTGAAGATGACGACCAAGACGGGGTTTGTGGAGCTGTTCTGGGAAGCCGTCAACGCGGATCAACAGCAACACACTCATGAGGAGATATATGATATACTGGAAAAGGAATATCAGCAGGTGTTTAAAAGACGCCGGTATACCTCGTTTAAGAGTTTCCGGAGACGGAGAGATCAATAAAAGTTGGAAAATGAGATTTGGAATTTTAGATAATAGCCGTATATTTGTGACATTCGACGCCAACGAATGCACTAAATATTCTTTTAAGCAACAGTCATTTTTATGGCTTTGTGTAAGCTATTGTCTTTATGATATAAGGCTATCACTCCCCGTTGGACTGTTGCAGAAATGTGATAGTGGTTCGTTGGCGCGAATGGGAGGCGGTAGCCTTTCTTTATTTACTAATTTCAAATTTCATTCAACGATGCCAACGAACCTGAAATTTGCAAATGACGCACAAGGTGTGGATAATGCACGTACTTCCCCACGAAAAAGGGAAATCCCGTCTTTAAGTTTAAAGAGACAGTTAAAGCATTTGAAAGCAATGATCCGGACGGAACGAAATAATAAGCTACGGGCTTATAGTTTTATTCTGGATAATTGTATTTTCGATTGCTACAGTCATTATTGTATGACGACACTGCCTGATTCTATCCCCGATGAATTCATTGAAATAATGGATATCATGAGCTTGAAAACAGATCCCCCTTATTAAAAAATGATGCGTTATGGAAGAGTTAATTAAAATTACAGAGTATAACGGTAAGAAAGCCGTTTCCGCGAGAGAATTACATCAATTCCTTGAAATAAGTACTCGGTTTGACATGTGGGCTAAAAGGATGAGAGAATACGGATTTAATGAAGGAACAGACTTTTGCACGATTTTGAGCGAAAGTACAGGTGGCCGTCCTTCCTTAGATTATGCTTTAACTCTTGACACAGCAAAACACTGGGCTATGATGCAACGTAATGAAAGAGGAATGCAGGCGCGACAATATTTCATCGAAGTGGAAAAACGTGTCAATCGTCCTTTATCACATGCTGAATTGCTTTTGCAACAATGTCAGATGTTGGTCGAACAGGAAAAGCGTTTGTCACAGGTAGAAGAAAAAGTGGATCGTCTTATCGAGGTGCATGAGGAAGCTGAGCGTGATCTGCATGAGTTACCAATTTCCGACAAAGAAATTCCGGAAATGTCTCTGCGTGATCAGATCCGGATGTTGGTGAACAAATACTGTAAAGTTTCCAGTTTGGGGCAGCATCAGGTTTGGGACAAGGTGTATACTACGTTGTATTACTCCTATCATATTCCGCTCCGTTCATACAAGATGCGGAAAGGAGAAAGCCTTTTGGACGTTGCTGAGCGTGTCGGTTGCCTGGATAAGATCCATGTGATCGTCTCCGGTTTGTTCAAGCGGCTCAATTTTATAGAATTCTAGCTATTAGTTAGCAGGACTCTGATCTGAAATACCGGTAACCTTATTGGTTATCCTGTCAATTCCACAAAAGGAAACGAGAGGATAACCAATATTCCCGTATCAAAAAATCAGGTTTCCGGGGAAATAACCTCGGTTTTTCTCCCGGAAATATATAGTTTACGGGGAAATAAGTACACAAAGAAAAAGGAAAAGAAATAAAAAGAAAAGAGAGTTTCGGATATGGAGTTAAGAGAAATGTTTATTTTTGTCGATAGAGAAAATAATATGATTTATTGAAGATGTCAGAAATTGAAAGTGGATTAAAAGAATATATAGAACATTTTGGTAAAGAGATAGTTAAAAATTTGGATGAACTGAATTTTTATTATAAGCATGAATTCATTTTTTTCTGCGAGTTCAGGACTATTATCTATGAAAATTTGAATTGTCTTTTATTAGGATTATATCAGGCCAGTATTTGTATGACTAATCATTTGTTGGAACGAATGCTGAAACATGCTTTAATTGATTTTGAAATGAAAGGATGTTACATTGGCAATCCAGCTTTTAATGAAAAATTAAAGGAAGGATATCGTCTATATGATAATAAGTCTCTAAATGATAATATAAGTGCAGCATGTAAGAAAGGTATTATAACAGAGGAAGAAGGAGGAAAACTGAAAGAATTAAAAAATAAATATCGTAATCCATATTCTCATGCATCTGTAAAAAAAATTATTTCTGAAAAACCTGAACTAGTGAAAGGGTGGATTGGTAAATTTCCAGTTCCTGAAGAAGACAGTAAGCCATTGAGGAATATCACAGTACCTTCTGAAATATTTTCTGAATATTACCAAGCTGATATAGCTAAAAAAGAAGCATTTCCTTATTTTAAAATTGTATTTGGAACTATGGTTGCAATTGATCAGAGATATCAAAAATATAAAGAATAAAGCCTATTTGGACGCAAGGCTTTATCATTGTCTAAAGTTGTCTGAATTATAAGGATGCTGTACTTAATTCTACACCCACTTCTTTATCGCCTTTAAAATTTTATTGGTTGTTTTTTCATCGGCAAAAGTAACTTCGGTTTTGTATAGCCTCATTTGATTCGGTAATTCCGGCATAGATCATAAATTAGTAGTAAAAAAACGTACATTTATTTGGTTGTGTACATATTTTTACTACATTTGTAGTGTAATTAAGTTCTTTGATGCTATGAGTTACAAATCAGTGAAAGAAGTTGTAACACTGCTGGTGAAATACGATTTTAAACTGGTGAGGCAGACAGGAAGTCACATGGTTTTTACTAACGGTAAGCGTGTGGTTGTTGTTCCAAATCACCGGGGTGGTATTGAGAAAGGCACTTATTACAGCATCTTAAGACAGGCAGGGCTGAAGTAGCCCTGCCTTTACAAGAAAAGGAGATGAGAAATGAAAACAGTAAATGTAGTTATTGAACATGCGGAGACAAACCTGAGTGCATACGTGGAAGATGCACCTATCATTACTATTGGAGATACGATCGAAGAAATTGAGAAAAATATCAGGGAGGCTATTAATCTTTACCTGGAGACTTGTAAGGATGAGAATATTGATCCCGGAAAAGTATTTGAGGGAGAGTATGAATTAAAATTTCAGCTTGATGCTCCTACCTTCATCAATTACTATAGTAACATATTTACGAAGGCAGCCTTGAGCCGTGTGACAGGCATCAATGAACGTCAGTTGTGGAGATATGCCGCTGGCAAGAATGTTCCCCGGAAAGAACAACTTGAAAAATTCCAGAAAGGGATAAATAAACTGACAAGAGAATTACAATCCATCAGCTTTTTATAGAACTTAGTTACATTTTGAAGAGGGTATGTTCTGAAAAGGGCATACCCTCTTGTTTGGGAGCCATTCAAATTCTTTGATTTTCTTTAAATTTTCCCCGGAACTTGAAAAAATACGACATTGTCGATGCAGAAATACGACATTGTCGATGCAGAAATACGACATTGTCGAATTGACAGGTGTTGCAAATCCCGTTTTCTTTGCTATATAAATTTATGGCAAATGACATTCTTACGCGAAATATGGGATAAAAAGGCAGCTAAAAGAGAGGTCGAAGTGACCACCAGGAAGGAATATGAGGAAAAGGTTTCTTCTCTCCGGAATGGTATCGATTATGGAGTGACCGTTAATAATGATGTAGCGATGCGTATTACAGCGGTATTTGCAGCGATCCGGTTACGTTCTGAGAATATTGCTTCCCTGCCGAAAAAGATTGCGAAAAATACTCTCCGGGGAGAAGAAGCGGTAAATAATCATCCTGTTAGCCGTTTGATCCGGGTTAAGCCTAACCCATATATGAATATTTTCAATTTCTGGGATTGTATTAATGCCGGAATGGACGGTTGGGGAAATTCTTATGCAATCATTGAGCGGGATGCACACGGGGATCCGGTTGCCTTACATCCGGTATTGCCTTCTGAAACCAGTGTGACTGTCAAGGACCGGAAAAAATATTTTAAGGTCTATGGAAATCAGTTGGGGCTGGACGGTATTTACAGTAATGAGGAGATGTGCCATTTTATGCTGATGACCCTGAACGGGCTGAAGGCCCTGAATCCAATAGAATATAATGCGATCTCTATAGCAAAAGGCGTGGCGGCGACGAAATTCGGTGCGGAATTCTATAAAAAGGGCGGCAATATCAGGGCGGTATTGGAAGCTGACGGGTCGATGTCTGATACGGAGTATAATAATTTTGTGAAGCATTTCAACGAATCTTCCCGGAACTATGAAACCCCGCTCCTGGAATACGGGATAAAATACAAGCAGGTCGGTATTTCTCCTATTTCCGCCCAGCTATTGCAGACGGAAACTTTTTCCATTCAGGATATAGCCCGGATCTTTAATGTTCCCCCGCACATGCTATGTGAGATGAGTCATGCGACCTTCTCCAATATCGAGCATCAGACGATTCAGTTTACCACCTTCTCTCTCCGGCCTTCCGTGAAACGGATCGAAACAGAGCTGGAAACCAAACTTTTTTTCGAAGGGGAAGCGGATCAGTATAGCGTGAAGTTTGATCTGAACGGTCTGATGCGTGGTGATACGGCAGCCCGGTCGGAATGGTACCGGACCAGCATACAAAACGGTATTCACAGCCGGAATGAAATCCGGCAAATGGAGGGATATCCGCGGCTTGAGGGACTGGATGATATGCTGTATCCCTCAAATATGACAATTGTAGGACAAGAAAATCAGGATAAAAAATGAAGACGAATTTAATAGGACATGTAAGAAGGCTTGCAGGGAACGTTGAAGAAACCCGAACGATTGAGTTTGTTGCTTCGGATAATACGAGGGACGCTCACGGAACGGTGGTTCCTGTGGATAAGTGGGATCTTACCCGGTTTAATAGTAACGGAATTATCGGATATCAGCATAATGTTTATGGTGATATGTGCGGGAAGGAGGATCCGGACCGGGTGATCGGAACCGGACAGGCCCGGATTGAGGATAATCAACTGATTGTTTCGATGACCTTTGAACCTGCAGAGTTGAACCCTTTGGCCGAAAAGATCTTCCGTAAGATTCTGCATGGTACTTTGAAAGCTGTTTCTGTCGGTTTTGTGCCGACTAAAGAGGGCGCCTGGGGAGAAGGTGAAGAAGCGAAGAACGGATCTAATCCGACCTATTATTTTGACGGCCAGGAGTTGCTGGAGGTGTCGGTTGTGAATATTCCGTCTAACAGAAACGCTCTGAAGCGTGGATTCCGGGATAATACCGTAGATGCGATCAATTTTATTTACCGGGCTTTGGATGGCCGTTTCCGGTATTCCGAGATTGAAGATATGAAGGTCCGGGATATACTGGATTTGCTGGATGAACGGAAGGCTCCGGAAAAAACGGAAGAGGGAGAAGCCCCGGAAGTTCCGGAGGACATACCGGAAGATCGGGCGACTGATGATGCTGATGTTGTTCTGGCCGAGGCGGAATTGGCAATAGACAAATAACTATTCATTTTTAAATTGACAGATATGAGAAAAATTCATGAAATTAAAAAAGAACTCTCTACGGAGATTGAGAACTATAAGCGTTTTCGGGGAGAGGGAAAAGCAGAGGAAGCTAAAGCAACTCTGGAAAAAGTGCGGGGACTTACCAGTGAACTGGAGGATGCACAGGCTTTGGATCGGGCAGAAAGGGCTTCGGTAGCAGATAAGTTCTCAGAGCAGGAACGGAGTGAAATAAACCGTTTTTCTTTCCAAAAATTTATTCGCGAGGCTGCAGAAGGTAAGTTGGAGGGTTTTGAATTGGAGATGGCACAGGAAGGAAGAAAGGAAGCCGGCGAATTGGGCCGGACGGTTAAGGGTGTTTGTATTCCTTATTCGGTATTGTCGGTAAAGAATGTCAGGGCTGCGGCCGGACAGAATGCCGGGACTGCTGCTGATGGAGGCAATTTGATACAAACTTCCGGGCCGACCTATATCGAAGCGTTGCGTGCTAATCTGGTGATGCAGAAGCTGGGTGCAAAATTCCTGACCGGACTGATCGGTACGCTGAGTTTTGTAAAAAATTCGAAGGTGGATATCTCCTGGGCGGGTGAAGCCGAGACTGTTGAAAACGAGAAGATTTCTTTCAGCCTTCAGGAGATGAAGCAGAAACGCTTGGTGATCACTACGGCCTTTACCAAAGATCTGCTGAATCAGACGAGTATGGATGTGGAATCCCTGATAATGAATGAGATGATACTGGCACATGCCCAAGGGATTGATGATGCGGCCCTTAACGGTGCAGGCAGTAAGGCTCCACTCGGTATTCTGAATCTGGAGGGTATCGGCGCAGTCGCTATCGGAGAAAACGGAGGTGAGATCGACTGGGCGAAGGTGGTAGCCCTGGAGACGGCAATCAGTGCAAAGGATGCGATGCTGGGGAATTTGGCTTATCTGACCAATCCAAAGGTTATCGGGGCTTTGAAAACCACTGAAAAGGCATCCGGAACGGCCAGATTCCTGATGGAAGCGGCGAATACGCTGAACGGTTATGATATTATCAGTACGACTTTGATGCCTTCGGATATTACCAAAGGTACCGGGGAGAATCTGTCTGCAATGCTGTTCGGAAACTTTGCCGATGTGATCGTGGGCCAGTGGGGCGGACTCGACATTATCGTGGATCCGTACACCCTGAAGAAATCCGCACAGGTGGAGATTACGATGAATGCCTGGCATGATGTTTTCGTGCGGCACGATGAAAGTTTCGCGGCAATCAAGGATATTAAAACGGCATAGTATGTTGGTAAAGATTAATAAACCTTTGAAAGGATACGGGTATTTTGGCGGCGAGACCGCCGAATTGCCTGATGATGTTGCTGCCAAGTTTATTAATAGCGGGGCGGCGATTATGATTCAGAAAACTGAGGGCGGGGAAGATGATAACACTTTACCGGAAGATCTGCCGATGCGTGATCTGTTGTACGAAAATGGTTATGAATCGGTGGAACAAATTCTGGATGCTAAGGAAACTCTTACTGATGTGAAAGGTATTGGTAATGCGTCTGCCTGCAGGATAATTGAATTTTGCGAAAATTATGAAGGTTGAACGGATCAGCACATCGGACCTTCCTGTAAAATTGGAACAACTGAAAGAGCATCTCCGCATTATGTCGGATGACTTCGACAGTATTCTGATTTTACACCTGAAAGCGGCAATTGCTTCGGCTGAAGAATTTACCGGTCAGGTGTTATGGCCGGGAAATTTTCGGTTGACGGGTGATTTTGATAAGGTGTTAAAGACTGGGATAATGCCGATCACAGATATTGTATCTGTCCGGCTGGATGGTGAAGAATTGGATGTAACGGAGATAGGGATATCCGGAAGCAGTCTTTATTTTCCTGAAGGGATGAAAGGAAATTCTGTAATAATTGAATTCATAGCCGGTTTTAAGGAAGTTCCTTTCGATGTTGCTGCTGCGATACTTTTAATTGCTGCCAAATTTTTTGAAAATCCTTCGGATTCTGTGGAACAATTGCCGAAGGCTTCTACAAACCTTTTAAGACCACATAAGAGATGGGGAAGATAGATTTCAGTGTAGGTGAATTTGATACCCGGGTAGAATTATATTCTCCGGAGTTGAAACAGACAGTGTCCGGAGCGGTAGAGAAGAATTTTACTGTACGGGGTGTAGTTTATGCGAAGGTCAGATCCCGGAATATGGGTGAAGATACCGGCGAAGGAGCAATTCTTATAACAAATATTCAGGAAATAGTGAGTTATGATGTTCCGGGGGTTGACAATGCCTGGAGGATAAAGAAGGATAATGAAATGTATGATGTTATCTCTGTGGACAGAATTCAGCGACGTTTTATGAAAATTACAGCTAAAAGGATTGTATGAAAGACGGGATTAAAATAATAGGGATGGAAGAAACAATGGCTGTTCTGGATCAGATCCGTGAAGATTTTCCCAGAAAAGTTGCAGTGTCCGCAATAAAAAATTCGATGAAGCCTTTTGTAAAGGAAATTGTGAAAGCTAATAGTGACGTACCGGAAACAAAAAAAGTCACAAAATCGAGGACTTTGAGAGCAGCAAAAGATATTGCAGTTTCGACGGGAGTTTGGTCAGACAAAGGGGCCGTGAAACACAGATCTTCCAGGAGTAAAAAGCCTGTGAGAGTTTTTAGTCTTATTTACTGGAGGAATTACGGGACATTGTCAAACCGGAATCCGATGCACCGATTTGTAAGATCCAGAAGGCCGAAGTCCAGGGACTGGAAGGGAGGTATCGTTGGAACAGGGAATATCGAGAAGGCCTGGGAAAGCATAAAGGGGGCTGTTGTCAATAATCTTCCGGCTGAAGCCAGGAAAGCTTTTGAAAAGTATTTATTAAAAAGACAAAAGCGATGAAGGAAGATATAAATATTCTGATCAGTAAAACGGTTGGTGAAATAATCCCCACGTATGCAGTACTTGCCGATATTGATAACGGGGTAAAATGTCCTTATGCCTTTTACCGGATAAAACAATCCGGAGTCAGGACGAAAGAGTGTGTAAGAAGTATTTACGATACCGGAGTTTTTTTGGTCGGAGATACCTTTGATCAGGTGAATGAATTGTGTGAGAAGGTCAAAAGCAGAATTTATGGTTTACGCGGATGTGACTATGCGATTTCTGTCATTTCGTCCGCTACAGATTATGATGCAGATGACCGGAAATATGTGTGCGAAATGAGTTTTACAATTAAAAAATTATAAGTTATGGGACAGAGTATTAATGGATATGACATTATTTTTCAGGCTGTAGTCGGAGAGCAAAAAAAGCTGTTTGCCGGGACGAAATCGAACAACTTTAACCTGAATCCAAAGGTTAAAGAATCTATTACCAAAGAGGATAAAGGCACCTCTAATAAGAAAATAACTGGTTATGATACTGAATTTACCGTTGACGGGGTAATGGAAATAAATGAGGCGGAAGAGAAAACAAAACGGCTCGACCGCAACGATGTGATCGATTTGGTTATGGCCGGTGAGCCGATTGAATTTGTGTATGGGAATCCGGCGCCGGGCAATACCGTTTACAAAGGGAAGATGGTGATAACCGGTTATTCGGAAAATACCGATGCGGAAGGTGAGGCCACCTATTCCCTGAATTGCTCCGGAATCACAAAGCTGACCAAAGAAGAAATTGCAGGGGTGTAAAGCTATGAAAGATTTTTTGAAAATAGGTGATTCAGAATATCGGGTTGAGGCAAACTGGAATGCTATAGCCGGTTTTTGCCGGAAAAAGGGAGTTTCTGATTTGTCTCAGCTTGATGTCTTGGTACATATCGCTATAGACGATATCTTACCTCTGATGCATTGTTGTATAAAAGAAGGCGAGCGGTTGGAAAAACGTAATTTCCCGATGTCGGAATCTGAATTGGGAAGTGTTGTCAATACAGCAGTAATGGGGCAATTTATGAGAATTTATGCAAGGCAGAGCCAGATGGAGGCGGATGGAGGGAGTGGAAAAAAAAAGTAAATGAAATAGTTTCCCTGGATTATTTTCTGGGTATTGCCTTGGGGGAATTGGATATGCAGGTGATGGAGTTTTGGGAAATGCGCCTTAAGGATTTTTTTCTGAAACTTCACTACTACAATGAGAAGAAACAGCGGGAATTGGAAGTATATGCCAATCTGCTCAGAATGCAGACAGTTTCCCTGATTAATGTTCAGTTAGATAAAAAATCAAGGATTACGGATCCTAAAAAATTTTGGTTATTTCCCTGGGAGATTGAAAGTGTTCAGGAAAGTGGTGTACAGGATATCGGGAATGTAATAAAATTAAGCAAATTGCTATGAGTGTTATTTCTAAGTTAAAGGTCTGGATTGGTTCCGATACCTCTGATTTGCAGAAAGGACTAAAAAAAAGTAAAAAGGAAGTTTCTGCTTTCGGGACGGGAATAAAAAAGCTGAAGGGGATGATAGCCGGGGCTTTTGCTGTAAGTAGCATTGTGTCATTTGCTAAAGAATGCCTGGGTTTAAGTAAAGTTCAGGCAGAGGCAGAGAAAAAGTTAGGGGCGGTAATCAAGGCAACGGGGGCAGCTGCAGGCTTAACAGCCGATGAAATGAAAAAATACGCGTCGCAATTGCAGGATGTGACCAAATACGGCGATGAAGTGACTATAGATGCGATGGCCATTATGTCGACCTTTAAATCGATCAAGGGGGATGTATTTAAAGAGGCTATTGCTTCAGCTCAGGATATGGCGACGGTCTTGAATACCGATTTGAATGCAGCAGTCATGCAGATCGGTAAGGCTTTGGAATCGCCGGAAATTGGTCTGACAGCTTTGCGCCGTTCGGGTGTTTCTTTTTCCCAGGAACAGGTAAAACAAATCAAGCAACTGGTTGCCGAAGGGAAAAAGCAGGAAGCGCAGCTGATTATGTTAAAAGAACTCCAGAATGAATTTGGCGGAGCAGCCAAAGCTGCGGCTGGAGATGCCTATGGAGCTGCAACACAATTAAGTAATGCCTGGGGGGATTTGAAAGAGGTTATCGGTGCTGCTGTTACTCCTAGTGTGGAAAGTATAAATTCTCTTACAAATGCAACAAAAGAGGTCACTAATGTACTAAATGACGAGTCGATACCGACATGGCGTAAGTGGTTGGGGATGTTAAGTCCTACACTGTCACGAGCTAATAAACTTCTAGCCGAACAGAATAGAATGATACGTGAGGATAATGAGGAAATTATAAAGGGTTTAAAGCTTTCGGAATTGTCTTTGAATGATTTATTGGGAATACAGAATGTATATAAGACTTTAAATAAGGAGCGTGGTGATAATCGCTATCAGCAGACTCTTAAAGCAATTGCAGATGAGATAGATAAAAGAGCTTCAGGGATTAAAGCAGAGACAGAAGCACAAAGGAAAGCCCGTGAGGCAGCAGAAGAAAAAATAAATCTAGAAAAAAAGAAAAAGCAGGCGATTCAGGATACGATAGACATGGAGGAAAAAACTTCCGGAGCTATCGGAGAAAAAATAAAGGCTTTACAAAATCTGAAATCTGCAACCGATATAACCGATCAGGCAAGTCTGGATTATTATAACAAAGAGATAGCCCGTCTGAATTTACTTGTACAGAAAACGGACGAACTCAGCCGGAAACGGGTGCTCGATGCACAGAAAAAAATGGAAGGTGGCCCGATCAGCCAACCTGCTGTATTGTACGGGTTAGATGATGCTTTATTCGATATAAACGGTGAATTGCCGGTATTCGATGATCTGGCGCAATTGCCGGATAAATTAGAGCCTGTGCGGACCAAACTGCAGGAAATACAAAAAGACTGCATAGATGTGAGTGACGTTGTCAATGCAGCTTTTAACGATCTGGCGGTCGGGTTCGGCGAAAATATCGGTGAGCTTATAGCGGGATCCGGAGATTTGCAGGGTTTTGCCACACTCGTTGCCGGAACTTTTGCCGACATGGCCATAAATGTGGGAAAGACTGCGATATCGACAGGTATAGCCGTGGAAGGTATCAAGCTTGCATTGAAATCGCTGAATCCTTTTGCTGCCATTGCTGCCGGGGCTGCGTTGGTGGCTTTGGGTACTGCTGTAAAAAGCTCTTTGGGTAAGATTGCTGATGGAGGTAATGCTTCGGGAACATTTTCCGGGAATGCTTATAGCAATGAGGTGAATATCGGGAATACAAAAGATTATTCTTCCGGGATGGATTCCGGTAAAATTAATGTAATTGTAAGTGGTGAGTTGAAAGCAAAAGGCAGTAATCTGGTTGCTGCTATTAATTCTGAAAATATACGTAAAGGATTGACGACATGAGTTACGGTTTGAAATACAGGCTGTCGTTTGACAGCGTTTCGGATACACCATACGAGATAAATATTCTGGAGGCCGGATATGACGGGCCTGTAGAAAACCGGAATCTTGGCAGTGCCCCTGTTCTGAAAATGGATGATGGCGAGGCCGTGCGGGGTACCTCTCTGGAATTGAGCATAGAAACCTGTTTTGACGGCGATCTCCGGGAGTTTTACACGACGGACAGAAAGAAGTTCCGGGTAGAGGTGTACCGTTCGGGCGTATTGTTCTGGAGCGGACACATCCTTCCGGAGCTGTATTCGGAGCCTTACATTTCCGTTCCTTTCGATGTATCCGTTACGGCCTCCGACGGTCTGGGCTTACTGAAAAATATTCCTTTCGGTCTGAGCGGCAAGCGTTCCGTGTTTGATGTCATCAAATATTGCTGTGAGCAGACGGGACTGGTGCTTAACTATGTCTTTGCATCGAAACTACTTGCTACCGGTATGAGTGGTGTGGCGAGCGTGTACACCCAGGCGTTTGTAGACTGCAATGCATTTGACGATGCGGATTGCTATGAGGCCTTGGAGAAGGTACTGATCACTTTCGGATCCTATATCAAGCAGAAGGACTGCAAATGGCATGTGCTCCGGTATACGGACCAGGATACGGATCTGATGGAATATGATCCGTCGTGTAATTTTGCGGGCGGCTTCCGGCCTGTAATGAAAACACTGGGGGCTATCGGGGATGACACTTATCCTGTCGGGCAACTGGAATCTGAGATCGTCCCGGCCAGGAAGGATTTTACTATGGAACAGCCCTACGAGCTGTATCCGAGCCTTTTGAAAGACTATTGTTTTGCGGCGGTGGGAAGCTGGATACTTTCTCCCGGAGTACGGTTTATGCGTGTGGATGAAGAGACTTACTGTGAACTGAAACCGACAAAACTTCCCGAAAAACTCGAAGCCTACGTTATGCAGTCCATATCCGTAGAAGCCTGCAACCGGCCTTTCCGGATAGAGTTTCAGTTTTCGATATGTCTGATGTCAAACCGGGAGATCGGTTCGATCGACATGAGCACCGGCCGAAGTTTCCGGCTTGAGATTTTTATCACCGATTCCGGTGGCACCAGGCATTATCTGTCGGCTGAAGGCTGGGGGACAAAAGAGACATACATTGAAGTCCGCGGAGATGTACAGAACGGCAAACTCCGTATTACGGACGGAGTCAACTATGATTATATCCCTGCGAGTTTCGAAACGTTCAGAATCAATCTGGAGCGTATTCCCTATTCCGGAGAGATGGCTTTTCGCATTATAAATCCTTATAAGTATTATACGGTTCCCGGCACGCCTGCTTTTGACGATTACAACGATATGAACATTATCTGCCTTAAGGAGTTTGTATTCACCAGCGATGTCGACGGAAATCCGGACGTGAACGTTTTGCTGAACCCGGAAGCGTCGACGTCGGCCCCTTCGCTGAAGGTGGGTTTTGTGGATGCGCCGTTTACGGAGAACGCCCGGGGCATCTTCAAAAACATACTGATGACTTCCGGAGGTTTTACGTCGGAGTGGTATTGCCGGGGAAGCGGACTGGATTCTTTTGCCAATATCGCCCTGCAGGACATGTCGAGCCGTATCGGCGTGCCTTCGTTTTGCCTGCACGGGGTGATCCATGCGACGGATTTTGATCTGTTGTCTGACAAGTATTCCGGACGGAAACTTTATCTGAAGGAGTACAGCTACGACCTGATGGAAGAGGAGATCGACTGTACGTTGTGTGAGTTGTTGCCGTTCAATGCCGGTATTGACGGAGAGATTACGCAATCGCCGAGGAGTTCGAACAAGTCCAAGACTGAAACGAGGGCATCGGGCGAGACCGAATACCGGAGCTACGGCGGGACGATCAGTACCCCCAAGATGATCCGGGAGCTTGTTTCCATGCCGGATGACCAGCTGTCGGAGGGCTGCCTCCTGGAGGTAGACGACAGGATGTCCGTATCATCGAAGAGGGTGGCAGTCGGGGGGCTTACGGATTTGTCATACAAGCGGGTGCTGCAGTCAGGTGTGTTCTGGACCAAGGAGGAGATGAATTGTACGGACGGCTATCTGGAGGTACAGGGAGAGAAAATAAAGGCCGGGGACAGTGATAAGTGGAATGCGCATGAATTTGATGATTTTTTGGATCAACCCGTCAGGAAGACAGACAGCGTACAATTCAAACAAGTAACAGCGGATAAAATAACAACTGATGAAATAATATCCGATAATTTTGTTTCAGGCCCTTTAGGGGAAGGGATGAACCTTATAAGGCGCGATAGTAGCGGCAAATCCTATCTGGAAATAGATAAGATATTCGCACGTTATAAAGCAGTATTTGCAGCACTCGAGATCAGAAAACTGACTTATGCCGGAGGAAATTATATTTTCTCTCCGGCAGGTGCAACCTGTACCATGGTTGAAGATAAAGAAGGCTTTTACCGTTGTTATTTTACTGCCGATGACGGAGAAAAAGCTGTGGAAAATCTGTTCCGCACCGATGATTTTGTGCAATGCCGGGAATCGAATATAAAATCAGGAACTTACGAAAATATCAGTAACCGGTATTATTGGCGGAGATGTATAGCAACCGGAGATGATTACATTGACCTCTCTAAATCAGATTGTGATACAGATAGTGATATCCCTGCAATCGGCGATTCCATGGTTACGATCGGAAATAAAACCGTTTCCACCAGACAAAATGCGATCATAATTTCTGTATATGGTGAAGGATCACCTTCCTTTATTCAGTATAAAGGGATAAATACCTTTTCCCTGGAGGGTAAAGCAAAAATTATCATTTCCCCTGACCAGAATCGGTTTACAGGTAAATTTACATTCGAAACAGGGGAAGATGCAGAAGAGTCCATCGGAAACATACAGAATAATCTAGATAACCTACAGGTAGGAGAAACCAATCTCCTTGACAATAGTAACAAGGGATGGAAGAATACTGGCTATCCAATAGCGACAATTTACTTAGGAGACTATAAACCCAAACAAGGAGAAGAATGTACAATTGTTATTAAAGGCAAATTAGGGGCGAATAAAACAAGCTGGGGTGTTTACAATTCTGGAGGGAGTGTTGTATTGGCTAGTTTTTATCCTGGTGGTCCCGATACAGATTATATTGCTTTGAAAACTTTTAAATGGACGTTAGGGACGCCTGCTGTTGATAATACATTTATTCGGATATATCCAATTCCTAACAATGAAATTAATGAAGAATCTGAAATAGAGTGGGTAAAACTAGTATTAGGCAATAAAACTTCGCTATTGTGGACTCCCTCCATAAACGATCAGAGGCAGATTGCAATAGATGAAGCGGGAAAGGTTGTTGATGGGATACAGATAGGAGGAGTAAATATATTAATCGGTAGTACAACCGGAACTGGGTGGACAGGATATACGGAACATAAAGATACAGAGTTTTCAATAAAGGACGCCTCTACGAGAGAAAGTTATATCCGTAGTGCGATGATAACAATACCTGGGAATAAAGAAATTGTTGTTTCTTTTTACGCAAAACATACAGGTCATCAAAATTATTTTGATTTTTATATTCTTCCTGCTTCTTATCCTGAAATTGATGCATTATTAACTAGTTCATATCAGTCAGGCACGGATTGGACATACAATGAATTTAAATTTACTACACCTTCGGACTGGGGAGAAGGGACACTAGTTTATTTAAGGATTGATCACAATGGTATGTCGGATGGTTCCGAATTTATTATCTCTGTAAAAGATGTACAAATTGAATATGGAAACAAAGCGACAACTTATTCTGTCCCTGAATCTGATAGAAAGGAAATAGCAAAACAGCAAGGGCTAGAAGGCGGACAGGAAGCAGTAAATGGATTACAGATCGGTTCCCAGAACCTTATATCCAAAAAAATGATGTTGAAGTGGAATGAGAAGAACAAGGATATTGCGGTCTGGGGACAAGATGAAGACGGAATATATTTGGATGTAACACCGAAATTGTTGTTTAACAATATTACAACAATTTCGGTGTTACATCCTGTTTTTGACATTACTTTCAAGCCTAAATCCCAATATGTGTTTTCCATTGAATGGAAGCACAAAAGTCCTAATCCGGATAATACTGGATTAGCATTTTACATCGAATATGACGATGGAACACGAAGTAATGTATTTCTTACAAAAGATATAAAGACTAAAACAATAACAAATGTAATATCTTCGGCAGGTAAAACTATAAGCAAAATATATAGTGGATATGGTAATGGTGATATTAATGCGTTAATCTACAATATCTCCCTAATCGAAGGCAATAAACCCCTGCAAGGCTTTCCAGTAGCAGAAGAAGATCAGACCGGAGCAAATAATGTGAATCTGGCGGATGGGACGAAGGAATTTACGATAGGCGTAGGATCTACGAATTATACCTATAAGGAATTATATGTATCTAAAATAAAGCCTAACACGGTATATTACGTAAATGCAGGTAATATTCAGAATTTAGTAGGTAACCCTGATAGATATTCTTTTGTACTTTATAATAAAGATGTAAGTACTGTGCTATGTCCAACATTAAATGCAGATAAGAATGGAGGTTTTTTAATCACATACAATAATTTCACTGAACAAGAAGGACGTTTATTGTGTTATGCAGGTATAGCTGGCTCCACTCTTGGTAACTCTGTAAAATTTACCGAAGTAATGCTAGTCGAAGGCTTTCTTCCCGCCCCTGTTTGGACTCCTTCTTTCTCCGAGCAGCAAGCAGAAATAAAAACGATAACGGAAACCCTGACCGAAATTAAAGCCGAAAACGGAGAAATAAGTTTAAGGGTTAACGAAGTTTCTGAGAGAGTGGAAGAGGCTAAACAAGAGGCAATTGATGAAGCAAAAGAATACACAACTATTCAAACATATCGTGAAACAGATATCGACTTAAGGGCTGAAAAGTGGGATCAGGACACATATTATCCGGTAACTATTAAACTAACAGATTCTGAGACAAGGATAGAAATTGTTACGATATGGGCTGCTTCAAAACCAGAATGGTCAACACATGAATCCGGTTTTTCAATGAACTGTGTATGGCGTAGTAACGGGAGTGGATGGGGGGCATTTACTGTTAAAAGAACAATTGAGGTTTTCGAATATAGATTTACCAAGGAAATACCCGATACTACCCCAGTGCAATATATACTCCCTGCCGGCAGTATTGGGCAACTAACTAGTAGTAGCGAAGAACTTATTTATCTTCGTGGAGGTGGTAGGTACCTATTTAAAATCGGGAACAATTGTGTAGCAGTAGTACACGATAGTCGTTATACGGCTCCAGATGGGACAGCTGTTGCTCCTGTTACTTCGGTAATCAGGCCTGTTCTTACGAATGTAATGAAGACGGAATTTGATTCTCAGATAACACAATTAAAGAATAGTATTAATCTAAGGGTAACCAAAACGGATTATGACAAGAATAATCAGGTCCTGAATCAATCTATAGGAAACCTGCAAACGTCCTATAACTCCATATCCGGTACGGTAAGCAGTCTTAACACGAGATTACAGACGGTTGAGAAGGCTGGATATATTACTACTTCGCAAGGAAATACACTTTATGCAAGTAAGAAGCTGGAGAACGGGAATGAGCTGATTTCCTATATTAATCAGGATGCAACAAACACAACCATCAAAGCCAAAAATATTAATCTGAATGGAGCTATCAGTGCAAACGGGAATATTCGGATTACAACAGATGGGAAACTTATTGCAGTTAACGGACAGTTTACAGGAAAAATTACAGCGACAGAAGGAGAAATTGCCGGACTGAAATTAAGCAATAATGGATTGAGATCATCTGATTTCAATGCGAGTTCGAAAGTAGGTTCTTGTTATGCTAAAAATGGTTTTTCTGTATATGCATCAGGATCCGGCGTACTTGCCCCTTCAACAGGTGCGTTACAAGCCGGAATAATAACAGCAATAGGAACTAACTCAGAGATAATCGGATTAGAGATAATAGCCAAAAATACTTCCGGTTATGCAACTTTATCAAAAATAACAGCATTAAAATTAAGAGCCATAGACTATGTTGATGACAGTAAAAAAATGGCTCCAACTGCGGCTTTAATAGTTGAAGAGGGAGTATCGATATTTAGCGGAGAGGTTGAGGTAAATGAAAAATCTACATTTAACGGTGCTGTATATTTTAAAAATGTTCAAAATGTTAATGGTAAAAGTAATTATTACTTATGCATAGATAGATCAACAGGACAATTGTATTACAGATAAATTATAAAAACATGGAAATTAATTATTCTATTACAGCCAAAGCTGAAGAAACGGTACAAGGTATCAATGTTTCTTTAGGAGCAGAATTTACTAAAGAAAGGGAGCCCGAAATTGTTTCAGCTACACTACAAGGGTATGTACAAAAAAATGCTAATCGGAGGTATATGAACGTAACCATCAATTACAATACGAAGGAACAGGATTTTGAGAATATTAACGGATCTAATATCGATACCAGTTTTCTGACATTGGTAATGCCACTGATTACCGAATTTCGCGAAGAAATTACTCAAACACACACTTTTAACCAATAACACCTAAAATGAAATATAGTTTTGACGTAAAAGATGTAGTTGCAGTTGATTTATTAGGTAATAATTATATCCAATTGCTGGAAGAGAATCAAAATAAAGGCATTCATCAACTTGTCGGAAATGCCGTGTATGTGTGCACAAACACAATTGAAATGCATGAAATTGCCAAAAAGATATTCAACGGGGAGCCGGTGGATATGAATGAAAATGAGACAGAATTATTCAAAGCCTCAATAATGGATTCAACCTGGCATGTTTTTATTAAAAACGCTATTATCTCTGCAATCAGAAACAAATAAAAAAAGAGGCCGCCCTCGCGACCTCAGTATTTAATTTCCCAAGCATAACATCCCAAGTCAATTAATTGCAAGTTTATAGTAATTTTTATAAAACACAAAGAAAAATTACTATAAACTTGAGAATAAAGGAGAAAAATATTATTACAGATAACAAAATATGGAACAGTATATACATAAATGGTTATTATTTTCTGCAGGTGCCATAACCGCTTATATGAGCGATATAATAGGAATTGTCATACTGTTCCTTATTCTGTTCATCGCCGATTTTGTTACTGGCTGTGTGGCCAGTTTCCTGACCGGCAATAAAATCGAATCCTACCGACTGCGCTGGAGTTTTGTCAAGACATTCTGCTATTTCGGGACATTTGTCTTCACGGTCATCTCCGGTCTGTGTCTCAACAAACTGCCGTTCTTCATTAACATAATGAAGCTGGAGGTGTATGTAGCCCTTTGGATTGAAGCAGTATCCATTACCGAAAACCTGATTAAGATTTTCCCGGGAGTGGTATTTCTTGAATATATGCACTTTATGGTCAGCTCGGAATGGGTGAAGAAGATATCCGGCCTGGCAAATTTTTTAAAAGAGAAAGGAGAAAAGAAATGAAACTAAAACTCGAACGGTTATACCTGAAACCGGATTATACAATCGGAAAATTGTACATAGATGGAAAATATTTTTGTGATACACTTGAAGATCAGGTCAGGGATCTGGCAAAAGAAAGGAAGATTCCGGGACGGACTGCCATCCCTGCCGGGGTCTATGAAGTGATTGTGAATATTTCGCCCAGGTTCCGCCGGAAACTTCCACGCCTTCTGGATGTACCGGGCTTCGACGGGATCCTGATCCACCGGGGCAATACGGCTGAAGACACAGCCGGATGTATTCTGGTGGGTGAAAATCGAGAGCGAGGCAAGGTCATCAACTCGACCCTGTATGAGGTACAGCTTACCGGAATACTCGAAAGGGCACAGGAAAAAGGGAAAATAACCATTGAAATCATACAGCCATGACAAAGTATCTGCTATTTACGATCCTTGTTCTGGCCGCTTTCCTAGCGGTTTCTGTAAAGAGCTGCCAGGATATCCGGACGGACCGGAACCGGTTATCGGATAATCAGCGTACATTACTTGCTGATATCGAATTTTACCGGACAAAGGATAGCCTGAGTGTTGCAAGTGTGGAACGTCTGACATTGACGAACCGGGAATTCCGGAAATACGCCGGCGAACTGAAGAAAACCGTAGAGGAACTTAATCTAAAGGTAAAACATCTCCAGTCTGCCAGCCAGTCCGCTACCGAAACCAAATACCTGGTAAAAACAGAAATCCGGGACAGCATAATCATTCGGCCTGGTAAAACTGATACACTTAGCTGCATCAACTATCAGGATCCTTACCTTACTTTTTTCGGCAGTATCACCGGAAAGCAATTCTCCGGACTTATCCAAAGTCGGGACACTATTATTCAGCTGATCCATCGCGTTCCACGTCGGCTTTGGTTCATCCGCTGGGGTACAAAAGCAATTCGGCAGGAAATAATAAGCCGGAATCCTTACAGCCGGATCGCTTACACGGAATATATCGAGCTGAAGAAATAATAAAACAGCGCTTTTTGCCATGGCGACAGTGAGCCGGATGAAAGAAGTCCGGATATGTCTTTTTCCGGAATGGCCAGCTTGCCGGACAGGCTTTTGACAGTTTCCCCCGTTTCCTGCATGCGCCTGATCAGCCAGCCGGGAGTAATGTCTTTAATTTCTGTTTTTTCTTCCTGTTCTGCAAAATAGCTGGTATTCTCCAGTTTGTCTATCGTATCGTTTACAGTAGCCTTTATGTATTTTTCGCATTGTTCCCTTTTGGTCCAGCCCCCGCAAAACATGATCAGCTCAATGGGCATTCCCGAGAGGTACATGTTTGTTGCTCCGGATCTTCTTGCGGTATGGCTTGTTATCGCCTCCCATTTTTCGCAGGTATATTGCTTCAGTTCCTGGCCTTCAGTCCGGTAATATACAATCTGATCCTTAATATCGGCCAGACGGCAGATTTCTTTTATGTGTTTGTTGATTTTCTGGTCTGATATTTTGTAGTTAAGGTCGAATCCGCTGTTTAAAATTTCTGCGACAATCCAGTGCATCGGAATTTCAACGGGTTCGGGTTTCCGTAGTGTCGACCCTTTTTGTGGCATGATCTTTATACATTTTCCCTGTATATTGTATTCGGATATCCGGTTAAAATCAGAGATCCTCATACAGCAGAGAGCTCCGATCAGAAATTTATTTTTTACAATATTGAGGGATTCTACTGCAGCCTGAATATTTTGTTTGCGGTGGTCTTTCCTTTGGCTCCTGATCAGGTCTTCTGTAATTTCAAGTTTATAGATACGGGTCAGTTCACTGATGTTCAGGTAGCATGTATCCGCAGTTTCTGATTCTACTTTAAACTTTTTGTATTCTGTGTTGTTGTGGAGTTTGTCAACCTCTTTCGATACTTCCATGAAACGCCGCAGATTCTTGAAAACAGCCCCTATGTAATTCCTTGAAAAATGTTTCTCTTCACCGTTTTTTACAAATGTTTTTTCTAGCAGCCACTTCCGGAATGCAGCTTCAAATTTTAAGGTGATATCTTCAAAATATAGCGTTATCCCTTTTTCTTTTTCGTATTCTTCCAGTTTATTTTTTGTTGTTGTGTAGCCGTTTGTGGTATGTTTTGACAGTCCGCAATCTTTGATATAATTTTCAATGTAGACAATCAGCTTCTGCTCTTGCCTTTTAATTTCAATTGCGTTACTGCCACTCAGGAACAGGCGGACTTTTTCACGAAATTCCGTTTTGGAGGGAACTTTAAAATTTTGCTTGTAATAAAGTATCGCATTTTTCATTGCAGTTTCCACTGCAATTAATTTGTTGTTTATTGCCGGAGCCTCGGGGGAAGCCTTGCAACGCTGATTCCGGAACATTTTTACTTTGACGGATTCTCCCGTAGGAAAATCATAACGCTGGCCAGAATAAGAGATATATCCACGGATAGTGGAAATTTCTCGTTTTGGATTATCTAATGAAAAGCAGACTTCCATATTTTTTTGTTGGAATGAATGTTGGAACAAATGTTGGAATTTTTTATGAATATTCCAAATATTGGGGAAGTATCAAAATACAGTAAAACCACTGTATTTACAGTGGTTTTACAATTATAAAGATTTATATTTGTACTCGAGGCGGGAATTGAACCCGCACGGCCGCAATGGCCACAGGATTTTAAGTCCTGCGTGTCTACCGATTCCACCACTCGAGCATCCTCTTGCGAGAGAGCGAAAAACGGGACTCGAACCCGCGACCCCGACCTTGGCAAGGTCGTGCTCTACCAACTGAGCTATTTTCGCATCTGTTTAAAGAACTTTTTTTGTTTTGCGAGTGCAAATATAAGGCGTTTTTTAGTTTGTACAAACATTTTGTAAAAAATAATTGGATATAATTGCTATATTTGTCGTGTTTTTAAATGCAAATGATAGATGACTGGTCAGAGAAAAAAGAGAATTGCAGGCTCCTATTTTGTGTCAACACTCAGTATATCACTGGTTTTGGTTGTCGTTGGTATTTTAGTGTTCATTTTGCTGAATGCAAAATTGGTTTCTGATCATGTAAAACAAAATATCGGTTTTTCTATTATTGTCAAGGATAATGTAAATGAAGCCGAGATCAAAAAGATGCAAAAGATTCTGGACACAAAGCCTTTTGTCTCGTCTTCGGTATTTATTAGTAAAGTGGAGGCTGCCCGTGAATTTAAAGAGGAGTTGGGGGAAGATTTCGAGGGCGTATTGGGGTATAACCCGCTTTTGCCTTCGGTAGAAATCAAGCTGAATCCCGTTTACGCCAATAACGATTCCTTGACTGTTATCGAGAAGAGCTTATTAAAAAACGAATTGGTGCAGGAGGTGTCTTATCAGAAGTCTTTGGTGCATATGATCAATGAAAATGTTCGGCGTATCAGTCTGATCCTGTTGATAGCAGGGGCTGCACTGATGCTGATTTCTTTTACCTTGATCCGGAATACCATCCATTTGTCCGTATATTCGCAGCGTTTTCTGATTAAAACGATGCAGCTTGTCGGGGCAAAACCTTTCTTTATTTGTAAGCCTTTTATTCAAAATAGTGTTTGGTTCGGTTTCTTTGGGAGTATGATCGCTAATCTGATTCTTTTGGCTGCCATATTCTTTTTGCAAAAAGAAGTGGGGAGTGTAGTCAATCTGATGAATAAAGAATTGATCATTATCATGGTTGCTTTTGTTATGGTTTGCGGTATATTGCTTTCTTTGGTTTCTTCCTGGATGTCGGTTGCCAGATATCTGAATAAAGACATGAACGATTTGTACAATTAAAACAAAACTAAAAATATGGTGAAGAATAATTTGAAAAATACTACTTCCGGAAAAAAGATCGATTTCCCGATTCCTGTGAGTAGTTATAAGATGATTTTGATCGGTTTCGGGATCATCATTCTGGGATTTATTTTGATGATGGGGGGAGGTTCCGATAATCCGGCTGAGTTTAATTATGATATTTTTAGTTTCCGTCGGATCACGCTGGCTCCGATTGTGGTGTTGATCGGTTTTGGATTTGTTTTTTGGGCGATTATGCGGAAGCCTAAAAAGGAAATGGAAGAAGGGACGAAAGATTAGGTATAAAATTGTTGGATAAGAAATGATGACTTGGTTAGAAGCATTGGTCCTCGGATTGATTCAGGGATTGACAGAATTTTTGCCCGTTAGTAGCTCCGGGCATCTTCAGATTTTCAGTACGCTTTTCGGCATACAGGGAGAAGAAAATCTGACTTTTGCAGTGGCCGTTCATGCGGCGACCGTTTGTAGTACGATTGTGGTGTTGCGGAATGAGATTTGGGATCTTTTGAAAGGTCTTTTTCGGTTTTCCTGGAATCCGGAAACCATTTATATTGCCAAAATCGCATTATCTATGATTCCTGTGGCTATTGTGGGTGTTTTCTTTAAAGATTATGTGGAAGCTCTCTTCGGTTCCGGATTATTGGTCGTGGGAGTTGCTCTTTTAATTACTGCCTGTTTGTTGGCCTTTGCTTACTACGCTCGTCCCCGTTTAAAGACGGATATATCTTTTCGGGATGCTTTTATCATCGGAGTGGCTCAGGCTTGTGCCGTATTGCCTGGTTTGTCCCGTTCCGGTTCCACCATCGCTACGGGGATTCTGCTGGGGAATAATAAAGAAAATGTAGCGAGATTTTCTTTTTTGATGGTGTTGGTACCTATCTTGGGAGAGGCTTTTCTGGACATGATGAAAGGTGGTTTTGCACCTGCAGAGAGCGGTATTTCGATGTTGGCGCTGGTTGTCGGTTTCCTGGCTGCTTTTATTTCCGGATATATAGCTTGTAGCTGGATGCTGAATCTGGTGAAGAAAGGAAAGTTGATCTGGTTTGCCGTATATTGTTTTGTAGTAGGCATTATCATTTTGTTTGTTCATTGAGAGCAGTGAAAACGGGCTTGTGATAGAATGATTTTTACGCTTGTTCGGTTTGGTTCGAAAATATAAAAATTGTGTGTAAGATATTGTTTAATGAAGAAGGTGATTTTCATTCGGGTGCTCTGATTCTGGTAGATAAACCTCTGAAATGGACTTCTTTCGATGTCGTGAATAAAATTCGTTGGTGTTTGAAGTCTGCTTGTGGGAAGATCAAAGTGGGACATGCCGGAACTCTGGATCCTTTAGCGACGGGTTTGGTGATTGTTTGTACCGGAAAGTGGACGAAACGGATTGAAGATTATATGGCTCAGGAAAAAGAATATGTGGCGACGCTATGTTACGGGGCTGTGACTCCGTCTTTCGATTTAGAGACTTTGCCGGAAGGGGATTTCCCTTATCGGCATATCGATCGCCCTTATTTAGATCGGGTACTGGAGCGGTTTCGGGGAGTCATTACTCAGGTCCCTCCGGCGTATTCTGCTATCCGGGTAGATGGTGACCGGGCTTATAAAAAGGCGCGCAAAGGGAATGAGATCGAGATGCCTGCACGTCAAGTGGTGGTGAATGAATTGGAGATCATCGATTTTAATCTTCCTGATTTAACGTTAAGAATCAATTGTAGTAAAGGGACTTATATCCGGTCTTTGGCCAACGATATCGGTCAGGCCTGTGAGAGTGGGGCTTACTTGGCAGGTTTACGCCGCACAAAGATCGGAAGTTTTCAGGTGGAAGATGCAAATAAAATGGAGGATTTGGTTGCGTTTTTACAAACAAAGTTGTAACTTGCGCCGTTTATTAGGCCAGGGGTATTTCCATAAAGACAGAAGGAGATATTCCAATGTTTTGTTGGTATAAACCAGGATGTTAAAATGACTTGATAAGAGTTTAATTTAAATAGTGCAGAGATGAAATTATCAAAATTCAGATATAAATTACCGCCGGAATTAATCGCTCAACACCCTTCTGCTAATCGGGACGAATGTCGTTTGATGGTAGTCGACCGGAAGACAGGAACGATCGAACATAAGGTATTTAAGGATGTTATCGATTATTTTGATGAGAAGGATGTATTCGTTTTCAACGACACCAAGGTTTTTCCGGCCCGTTTATATGGGAATAAGGAAAAAACCGGTGCTGAAATCGAAGTCTTTTTGTTGAGGGAATTGAATCGGGATCTGCGGATTTGGGACGTTTTGGTGGATCCGGCACGAAAGATCAGAATCGGTAATAAATTGTATTTCGGGGAAGACGATAGTTTGGTTGCCGAAGTCATCGACAATACCACCTCTCGTGGACGGACGTTGCGTTTCTTGTTCGACGGAGAATACGATGAGTTTAAGAAGTTGCTGTATGGCCTGGGCGAGACTCCGCTGCCGCGTACGATTACACGTAAAGTGGAGCCGGAAGACGAAGAACGTTATCAGACGATCTTTGCCCGCTATGAAGGAGCTGTTGCTGCCCCGACAGCCGGTTTGCATTTTAGTCGTGAGCTGATGAAGCGCATGGAAATCAAAGGAATCGATTTTGCTTATATCACCTTGCACGTTGGCTTAGGGAATTTTCGGGAAGTGGATGTAGAAGATCTGACAAAACATAAAATGGATTCGGAACAGATTATTGTGGGGGGGGATACCGTGAAAATTGTCAATGATGCGAAAGACGAACGCCATAAGATTTGTGCAGTAGGCACGACCGTTGTACGGACGTTGGAAAGTTGTGTAACGACCAAAGGCCGTTTGACCGAATATGATGGATGGACAAATAAATTTATTTTCCCTCCCTATGATTTTAGTGTGCCGGATGCTTTTATTTCTAATTTCCATTTACCTTATTCGACTCTTTTGATGATGGTGGCTGCTTTCGGTGGTTATGATCTGGTGATGAAAGCTTATGATCTGGCCGTAAAAGAGAAATATCGGTTCGGTACTTACGGAGATGCGATGTTGATTATTTAGATATATTTCCCCGAAAGGGATGGCATAGGACAGGTTATGGGTTTGAGGATGTGTTTTTAAACCTGTAACCTGTTTTTTTATGTAACGTTAAACTCAATATACCCTGGAGAATTAAAAAAAAGATGAAACGATGAGAGTCTTTAGATTAACTGTTATTGTCGGGATTTTGACCTTGTTCGTACAGTGTGCTTCAGTGCCTTTGACCGGGCGGAAGCAAGTGATACTCCTGCCCGAAAGTGAAATGATGCAGATGAGTCTTACTTCGTATGGAGATTTTTTAAAAGAAAATAAGTTATCTACCCGTACAGACGATACCCGTCGCGTGAAGGAAGTGGGGACGCGGATTGCTGCCGCTGTAGAAGCTTACTTGAAATCTCAGGGATTGGAAAAGCAGATCGAAGGGTACCAGTGGGAATTCAATCTGGTACAGAGTCCTGAAATGAATGCCTGGTGTATGCCCGGAGGGAAGGTGGTCGTGTATGAAGGAATTTTGCCGGTTTGTGAAAATGATGATGGTTTGGCTGTTGTGATGGGACATGAGATTGCTCATGCGATTGCCCGGCATGGAAACGAACGGATGAGTCAGCAGATGTTGATACAAGCTGGAAGTACTGCTGCTGCATATGCTTTAAAAGAAAAATCGGAGCCGACTCAGGCACTCTTGGGGACTGCTATCGGTTTAGGGGCTAATTACGGTGTGATCTTGCCTTTTTCGCGGAAGCATGAGTTGGAAGCCGATCGTTTGGGATTGATTTTTATGACGATTGCCGGATATAATCCGGAAGAGGCGATTCCTTTCTGGACCCGGATGGCTTCTGCGGGATCGGGACAAAAACCACCGGAGTTTATGTCTACACACCCTTCGGATGCCCATCGTATAGAGCAGATAAAAGCATTGATGCCTGAGGTTTTGAAATATAAAAAGTGAGGATAAACCCGGCTTTACTGGGGGTGAAATGATCAAGGTGTAAAAAACAGGGATTAAAGAACAGAGGAAATAGATCCGAATCTTTAATCCCTGATTTTTTTAGAGCTTACTAGCGTCGATCAGAAGTTCTTTGTTGTATTCTCCCTTAGCCAGTTTTTCTGCCACATTCTTGAATGCCTTGATGGTATATTTTACATCTTCGAGTGTATGCATAGAAGTCGGAATCAGGCGGAGCAACAATTGTCCTTTCGGAATAACCGGATATACGACGATCGAACAGAAAATATTGTAATTTTCACGCAGGTCGAATACGACTTGCATTCCTTCGGCAACACTACCGGAAAGATATACCGGAGTAACCATCGAGTTGGTGATACCGATATTCATACCGTCTGCTTTAAGACCGTTTTGTAAAGCATGAGCGATGGTCCACAACTTTTCGCGTCTTTCCGGTTGGCTTTTCAGCATCTCGAGACGTTTGATCGCTCCTTCGACCATCGGCATAGTCAGGGATTTTGCGAACATTTGTGAACGCATGGTATAACGCAAAGACATACATACATCTTCATCTGTGGCGACGAAAGCGCCGAAACCTGCCATAGCTTTGGCAAAAGTACCGAAATAAAGGTCCACTTTATCCTGAACACCGAAATGTTCACCTGTACCGGCACCTGTCGGTCCCATTGTTCCGAATCCATGGGCATCGTCGACCAGCAGGCGGAAATTGAATTCGGATTTTAAAGCAGTGATTTCATCTAATTTACCTAAATCTCCTGCCATTCCGAATACGCCTTCTGTAACTACCAGAATACCTCCACCGGTAGTCGCTACATATTTCGTGGCATGTTCGAGCTGTTTGCGCAGGCTGCTCATATCGTTGTGTACGTATACATAACGTTTGGCCGGCGACAGACGCAAACCGTCCATGATACAAGCATGGGACTCCGCGTCATAAACGATACAGTCGAAACGTGAAGTCAGTGAGTCGATGATAGAAATCATGCCCTGATAGCCGAAATTTAACAGGAATGCATCCGGTTTACCGACGAAATCGGCTAACTGTGATTCCAGGTATTCATGACGGGAAGTCTGACCGCTCATCATACGGGCTCCCATCGGGTAAGCCAGCCCCCATTGAGCGGCTGCCTCTGCATCGACTTTCCGGACTTCCGGATCGTTTGCCAGACCGATGTAGTTGTTCAAACTCCAATTTAACACTTCTTTCCCGCGGAACATCATCCGGGGACCGATTTCTCCTTCCAATTTCGGAAATGCGAAATAGCCGTGTGCTTCTTTGGCATACTGGCCGATATTACCTCTTTGTTTTTTTACTCTTTCAAAAATGTCCACGTCGATAATATTTTGAAAATTTGTAGAATACTGTATTTTAACTTGGCAAAAATAATAAATAAAGGCTAAAGGTAAAAGGTTAAAGGTAAAAGATGTACCATAATACGTATAATTACTTAGAGTAGGAAGAAGAATGCGTATGAAGGGTTAGTGAAAAGTGGAGAGTAAATATTAAAAATACTTGAAAGTAGTGAAGCTCAGAAAAGTTTTTACCTTTTACTTTTTACTTTTTGTTTTTTCCTCTATCTTTGCATGATGCAAAAAAAGCGTTCCGTTTATGAAGAAATTTTGGGGATTTTTACTGGTAATTGTGCTTATGACGTCTTGCGGGGAGTATCAAAGCCTGCTGAAAAGCAATGATTACAACCTGGTCTATAAAAAAGCGATCGAGTATTATAACAAGGGCGATTATCAGAGAGCAATGAATTTGTTGGATGGTGTCCGTTCTGTATTTGTCGGGCAGGCAAAAGCTCAGAATATTGCTTATTACCGGGCTTTTTGTAGTTATAATATGAAAGATTATCAGATTGCCTCCGATTTATTCAAGCAGTTTATCCAGACTTATCCGGAAAGTTCATTTGCTGAAGAATGTCTTTATATGATGGGATTTTGCGATTATAAAGCTTCCCCGAAACCACGTTTGGATCAGCAGGTTACCGAAAAAGCTATCCGGGAATTCCAGCTTTATCTGAGTCGTTATCCGTATAGTATGCGAAAAGATAAGGTAAATACCTATATGGATGAAATGCGGGATAAGCTTTCTTACAAAGCTTATTTGAGTGCGAAAAACTATTACCTGCGTGAACATTACAAAGCGGCTGTTATCAGTTTGCAGAATTGTCTGAAGGATTATCCGGGCTCCAAATACCGGGAAGAGATTATGTATATGTTGTTCGTATCGAAATATCAGATGGCGGTGAATAGTGTCGAAGATAAGAAAGTGGAACGATATAACAATGCCCGGGAAGAGTATTATTACTTTGCCGATGAATATCCGAACAGCAGATATGCTGCCGACGTAAAGAAGATGTATGAGGATATCGAGGCCTATTTGGAAAATTATAAGTTCGAAGATTAATTAGATAAATATTAATACATAAATCAATTATGGTAGATTTTAAAAAGGTAAAAGCACCTAATAACACCATTACACGGAACCCTGCCGTATTGGCTGCAAAAGCCGATAATAATATTTATGAGGCTGTGGCCATTATTGCCAAAAGATCTAATCAGATTGCCGTCGAGATGAAGGAGGAACTGAGTCGTAAGTTGCAGGAGTTTGCTTCTTATACCGATAATCTGGAAGAGATTTTTGAAAATCGGGAACAGATTGAAATCTCCAAATTTTATGAGCGGATCCCAAAACCGGTGCTTATTGCTACCCAGGAATTCGAAGATGGGCAGATCTATTTCAGAAATCCGGCAACGGAGAAAAAAACAGAAGAGAAAAAATCGCTCTAAACAGTGATTTTAATGTACAGTTTTGTAAATGTACCAATGTACCGATAATAAGGAGGATACATTGGTACATTTTTAGTTAATAAGAAAACTCGTAATTCATAAATCTAGAAATAATTGTTTTTTCACGATGTTGAAAGGAAAGCATATTATCGTTGGGATAACCGGTAGTATAGCAGCATATAAAGCGGCTTCTCTGGTGCGTCTGTTAGTGAAAGAAGGGGCAGAAGTAAAGGTGGTGATGACGGAATTGGCCAAACAATTTATTACTCCATTGACTTTGGCTACATTGTCCAAACATCCGGTGATGGTAGAGTTTTATAATCCGGAAAACGGAGATTGGCATTCTCATGTGGATATGGGGCTTTGGGCCGATTTATACCTGATTGCTCCGGCGACAGCGAATACCTTGGGAAAGATGGCCCACGGTATAGCCGATAATTTGTTGCTGACGACCTATTTGTCGGCCAAATGTCCGGTAATGGTTGCTCCGGCGATGGACCTGGATATGTATCGTCATCCTGCTACCCGACAGAACCTGCACATTCTTCAAAGTTACGGGGTTCGGGTGATCGAGCCTGCTGCCGGTGAACTGGCAAGCGGTTTGGTGGGCAAGGGAAGAATGGCTGAACCGGAAGAGATCGTCGCTTCTATCCATCGTTATTTTGAACGACAGGGTGATCTGCTGGGTAAAAAGGTATTGTTGACGGCAGGGCCTACTTATGAAAAGATCGATCCGGTCCGTTTTATCGGGAATTACTCTTCGGGTAAGATGGGGTTTGCCTTGGCTGAGGAGTTCGCTGCCCGGGGAGCTGAAGTGGTTTTGGTCGCCGGACCTGTTTCCCGGCAAACCGAACATCCGGCGATTCGGCGGATAAATGTAGAATCGGCTGCGGAGATGTTCGAACAGGTGATGAACTATGCGGAAGACAGTCATATTATCGTTTCCTGTGCGGCTGTGGCCGATTTTACTCCCGACCGGAAGGCAGGCCTGAAGTTAAAAAGAGGGGAAGAAGAGCTGGTGTTGAAATTGAAGCCGACCTGTGATATTGCGGCCGAATTGGGGCGCCGGAAACAAAAGGGACAGGTATTGGTGGGGTTTGCCCTCGAAACGGACGATGAAACAGGAAATGCCCTGCGGAAACTGCACAAAAAGAATCTCGACCTGATCGTTTTGAATAGTTTGAAAGATAGCAATGCCTGTTTCGGTTATGATACCAACAAGGTGACTATCATCGACCGGAATGAGGTGCAATGGCAATATGAACTGAAAAGTAAAAAGGAAGTCGCTCACGATATTGTCGATCGGATCGTACAGTTGGGGTGAGGGTTACGGCTATTTTTCGGAATTTTTCATTTTTGAGCGATAAAAATTTTACGGATATAAAATTTTTATATACTTTTGAGCTCTGATATGAAATCAGAACATCTGTATATCGGAATTTTTAAACATACTGTCGAGCATTTCAGACAGAATCGCCGATTTATTGATAAAGATTTATTAAACCAACATTGTCGTTAGACTTGTTGGTTTTTTTTTGTCTGTTAGTCAACAAACATTAAATATAGCGATATGAACACACACAGCTTAGTATCCATCGAAGATTACAGCAAAGAAGAGATTCTGGAAGTACTGAAACTGGCTTCTGAATTCGAAGCCAATCCGAATCAGCGTTTATTGGAAGGTAAAGTAGTGGCTTCCTTATTTTTTGAACCTTCTACCCGTACCCGGTTGAGTTTCGAGACTGCGATCAACCGTTTGGGGGGGCGTATTATCGGTTTTACAGATGCTTCTTCTTCGAGTGTCACCAAGGGAGAGACTCTGAAGGATACGATCAAGATGGTAGATAATTATGCTGACTTGATCGTGATGCGGCATCCGGTAGAAGGGGCTGCTAGATATGCCAGTGAAGTTGCGGTTCATCCTGTGGTAAATGCCGGAGACGGAGCAAACCAACATCCTTCGCAAACAATGCTCGATCTTTATTCCATTTACAAAACTCAGGGGACTTTGGAAAATTTGGATATTTGTATGGTCGGGGATTTGAAATACGGACGGACGGTACATTCTTTATTACAAGCTATGAGTCATTTCCATCCGACGTTCCATTTTGTCGCTCCTGAATCCTTGCAGATGCCGGAAGCTTATAAACTGCATTTAAAAGCATTGAATATCCCTTATTATGAACATACCGAACTGGACGAAGTGATCGGTAAAGCCGATATTCTGTATATGACCCGTGTACAACGGGAACGATTCGCCGATCCATTGGAGTACGAAAAAGTAAAAAATGTGTATATCCTGAGAAATGCTATGTTGGCTAATGCAAAAGAGAATATGCGTATCCTGCATCCGCTGCCTCGTGTAAATGAGATCGATGTCGATGTGGATGAAAATCCGAAAGCTTATTACTTCGAACAAGCCCGTAACGGTGTGTTTGCACGGCAGGCTATTATTTCCAAGGCTTTGGGATTGAAATAATGGAGGATTTGCAATTTACGGTTTAGGATAAAATCGTAAATCGGAAACCAAAATGTTGAAATTATAAATAGGATTTATTATGGCAAAGAAAGAATTACAAGTAAGCGCTATAGAAAACGGAACAGTGATCGACCATATTCCGGCAGATAAATTATTCGATGTGATCAACGTATTGGGAATCACTGGTATGGATAATGCAATGACCTTCGGCGCTAATTTGAAGAGTAGTAAATTGGGAAAGAAAGCAATCATCAAAATCTGGGATAAATTTCTGGAAGATGATGAAGTAAACAAATTAGCTTTGGTCGCTCCCTCTGCAAAAATCAATATTATCCGGGATTATGATGTCGTGGAGAAAAAGACAGTTAATGTACCGGAAAAGGTTGAAGGAATCGTCAAATGTATGAATCCCAAATGTATTACCAATCACGAAAAGGTAAGAACGAAGTTTACCGTAGTCAAGGATTCACCGATCGTCCTGAAATGTCATTATTGCGAAAAATTGACCGATCAGGAACATATGGAAATGAATTAAAAAGCTAAAAGCAAAAAGCTATAGGCACTTAAGAGAAATTCTTTTTTTTGCCTATAGCTTTTTGCCTTCTAACCTATATTTTACCTGATATAAATTTCCAGTATTTCAGCTTCTGTTTCCGGTATTAAAAACAGGTTTTTTAGGATTGCAGGGACTAATATGGTTTCTCCTTTATTTACTTTCACGGTTTTATCGACATCGTAGACCAGGGTAAAATTACCTTCCAGACACATATAAATAACGAAAGAGTCCAGCTCGATATAATCTTTTTCTACTTCTTTGTCGAATTTCAGATAATTTGTCGTAAAATAATTACAGCTGACCAGTTCTTCGGTATGATTTTCGTGCTGATGATAATGGATGCTGTGCTGTTTTTGTTCACAGAAATTGATCACATCGGTAGCTAATTCGGTATGCAGTTCTCGTGGATTACCGTTCTTATCCCGCCGGTCATAATCGTAAATCCGGTAGGTGATATCCGATGTTTGTTGTATCTCTGCGATATAACAGCCTTTGCAGATAGCGTGTACCGTACCTGCCGGAATGAAAAAACAGTCTCCTTTTTCGACTTTCTCGGTGTTCAGCAGAACAGGCAGTGTATGATTGTGCAGGGCAGTAAGGTATTCCGATTTGTCGGTATCTTTATTGAAACCCATAATCAGTTCGGCATCCCGGTCAGCACCTACCAGGTACCACATTTCTGTTTTCCCATAGGCGTTATGACGGGCTTTTGCGGTTGCGTCGTCCGGGTGTACCTGGATGGAAAGATTGTCCCGGGCATCGATGTATTTGATTAACAAAGGAAATTCAATACCGAATTTTTCATAGATTTTATCTCCTACCAGATCTCCCATATAGATTTCAGTCAGTTCTTGCAGGGAATTCCCTTCGAGTGCCCCTTCGGATACGACCGAGATATTATCTTGTACTCCTGAAATTTCCCAGCTTTCGCCGATAGATTCTTTTACTTTCGGGTCGTTACTTTTGTAAGCTAGTTTGTCTCCGCCCCAGATCGTTTGTTTGAGGATCGGTTTAAATTTTAAAGGATATAACATAAGACTAATTTTATAGATTGATATATTATTCCCGGCATAAAAATTGTACCTTGCAAAGGTATAATTTATTAAAACGGGAAATTGAAATTTGAAGATTATTTTAGTTTAAAAACAAAGAAGATGATGAAATGGGGAAAATTACTGTTAGGAGTCGGATGGGCTTGTGTATTGTATGCTTGTAGCGATGATGATGGAAAAGACGATACGATCATGAATATGTCCGAATTGACAGGAAAGTATTGGTATTACAATGCCTGGTTGGGGGATAAATACGGGATGGGACAGTCCGATTTATTGGAAGTGATCCGCTTTGAAAAAGGAGGTGTTTTAAAGATGATGGAATTCGGCGGACGGAGGGTACATGCTATCGGTACCTGGACAGGTGGGGATAATCAGATTACGATGGATCTGGACGATGGGGACTCTATAGTTTGGAATGTGCAGCGGAGTGGACCGGATTATATTCAGACTATTGTGAATGCGCAAGGAGAACGGAAATATACGACCGATCCCGGGTATCTCGGCGAACTGACTGCCGACGCTTTTTTAGTAAACGAATATACGGACGGGAATCAGTTTAAAACGTATATCGGAGTCGATGTGCGGGGAAATAAAAATGTGAAAGAGGTGGCTTTGATTCCTGCCGACGGGAAATCTATCCCGGTGGAAAATCACGGGTATTTTTGGAGTGAGAGACAACCCCAGAGCGGTGATTATGTCGATTTCGGCGGAGAGAAACGGGAAGTGCGTTTCTATTTGCGGATAGGTAAAAATACACAACTGAAGTTACAGGATACCATCTATAGTCAGAATCTGCCTCAGCGTACTTTGAGTGAAAGTGGATTGGAGGCGATTACCGAACTGGGAACCGGGGCTTTGAAGGTTTCCTGGAATTCATACCAGAACCCCGATATTTATTATCGGGTGGAAATCTCAAAGAAAATGGATTTGACACAACCTTATTTTGTCAGCCGGATTCAACCGGCTACGAGTACCGGAATGACGATCAATACGACTACTTCCGGCGAGGTAAACCGGATCGGCGAACTGATCAAAGGCGAGAGTTATCGGGTGCGGTTGACTGCCTTGATGTTCGAACCCGGCGTGGATGTGATCAATGATGAATATAGCTCTGCTAATTTGCAAGCTGTCACCTATTTTTCCAGAGGATTCCTTTGGGAATAAAAGCGCAGGTGAAACATCAGGGAGCGAGGAAATAATCGGATAGAGTGTGGGCCAGCCGAAGAGGCTGGTCTACGTGTATCCGGTGAGTTGCTTCCGGAATTGTCTTTTGCCGGGCCTTCGGGAAATAATATCGGGTGGCTTCGGTTATTTTTTCCGGTAAATAGTCCGAATGTCCGGCTTTTATAAATAGAATTTCAGCCTGATAAGGAGACCGGATATCGGGTATATTCCAATCCAACAGAGAAGATAGATTTTCCCGGATCGCTTTCGCATTAACCTTCCATTCGTATCCCTGAGGAGTTTTTCGGATATTTTTTAGCAAAATCTGAACTTCCTCTTCTGTAGAAAAATATTCCCGGACCGCTCGATGTATTTCCTGACGTCGGTGGAAATTTTGAAGCGGGGTAGTCAGGATATATTCCGACAGGCTTCGGTGCATAGTCTGCCTGTCTAAAGTATAGGCTTGCGGGCAGATATCTATGATTGCCGCTTTTTCGACGATTTCCGGACGTTTCAATACTAAATGCATCAATGTCTTGCCTCCTAGGGAATGTCCCGCCAGAAAAGGCCTTTGGGGTAAATTCAGTCGCCCGATCAATTCCTCCGTATCCTGGCTCAAAATGGTGTAATCGAATAATGAAGAATGCGGAGAACAGCCGTGATTTCTCAGGTCGGGCAGGATGACATGGAACCGGTGGCTCAATAGATCGGCTACGGGCAGCCAATTGTCCGAAGCTCCCCATAGGCCGTGAAGGATGATGAGGGGGGGATGCGTATCGATACCTTTTTCACGATAGAAGAGTTGCATATCAGGCTTTGGGTTTACCGATAAAAAAATGCTACCCCGAAAGATAGCATTTTTTCCAAATAAAGACAATGTATATTAGTCTTTCAGTTTTGCTTTCAGGAATTCGCGGTTCAGGCGTGCTATATGAGCGATGGAAATACTTTTCGGACATTCCATTTCACAAGCGCCGGTGTTGGTACAGTTTCCGAATCCGAGTTCGTCCATTTTAGCCACCATGGCTTTAGCCCGGCGGGCAGCTTCAATTTTTCCCTGTGGCAATAAAGCTAACTGAGAAACTTTTGCTGCCACGAACAGCATAGCTGAAGAGTTTTTACAGGTAGCCGCACAGGCTCCGCATCCGATACAGGCTGCTGCGTCCATAGCTTCTTCCGCTTTGTCGTTTGCAATTGGAATTGCATTGGCATCAGGAACTCCACCGGTGCTGACAGAAACATAACCTCCGGCCTGCAGAATCTTGTCATAAGCCTTCCGGTCGACGATCAGGTCTTTGATTACCGGGAAAGCACCGCAACGCCAGGGTTCGATCGTTATAGTAGCTCCGTCTTCGAAACGGCGCATGTGCAATTGACAGGTAGTCACATCATCGTCCGGTCCGTGAGCACGGCCGTCGACGAACAGACTACAAGTACCGCAAATACCTTCACGACAGTCATGATCGAATGCTACCGGTTCTTCGTTTTGTTCTACCAGCTGTTCGTTGAGAATATCGAGCATTTCCAGAAATGAAGTGCCGGTAGAAATATTGTGAACTTTATATGTTTTAAACTCGCCTTTTGATTTAGCGTCTTTTTGCCGCCAGATCTTCAGAGTCAGTTCTTTTAATATTTTATCTGCCATAACCAATATTATTTTTGATTTCGGATTTACGATAGGGGAATAAGCCTGAACCGTAAATCACAAATCGTAAATTATTTATTTATAAGAACGTTGAGTAAGTTGGATGTTTTCGAACACTAATTCTTCTTTATGGAGTTCCGGTGCTTTATCTTCACCTTTGTATTCCCATACAGAAACATATTTAAAATGTTCGTCATCCCGTTTGGCTTCACCTTCTGCGGTCATCGATTCTACCCGTAAGTGTCCGCCGCAAGATTCATTCCGATCGAGAGCATCGTGAGCCATCAGGTCGGCGAGTTCTATAAAGTCGGCGACACGGGCTGCTTTTTCCAATTCGTTGTTCATCGCTGTAAATTCACCGGTTACGCGCAGATTTTTATAGAAATCTTTTTTCAATTCGGCGATCAGTTCGATGGCTTTCTTCAAACCGGCAGCTTCACGGGCCATACCGATGTATTCCCACATGATGTGTCCCAGTTCTTTATGGAAATGATCCGGAGATTTCGTTCCTTTGATGTCATACAAACGACGCAGACGGTCGGTGACATGTTTTTCAGCTTCGTCGAATTCCTTGGTATTGGTATTGACTTTCGGAGTCTGGATTTCTTTGGCCAGATAGTCGCCGATGGTATACGGCAGAATGAAATAACCGTCAGCCAGTCCCTGCATCAAGGCAGAAGCTCCTAAACGGTTTGCCCCGTGATCCGAGAAGTTACATTCGCCGATAGCGTACAATCCGGGAATCGTAGTCATCAAGTTGTAATCTACCCAAAGTCCGCCCATAGAATAGTGGATAGCCGGATAGATCATCATCGGATTGTTGTAAGGATCCACAGCGGTGATTTTTTCGTACATCTGGAACAGGTTACCATATCGTTTTTCAATAGTATCCCGGCCTAATTGTGCGATAGCATATTTAAAGTCCAGGAATACGGCTTTACCTGTATTGTTGACTCCGAATCCGGCATCGCATCTTTCTTTAGCAGCACGTGAAGCGACGTCACGGGGTACCAGATTCCCGAATGCCGGATAACGGCGTTCCAGATAGAAATCCCGGTCTTCATCGGGTATATCGTTCGGATTTAAAGTGCCTGCCTGTAATTTTTTAGCATCTTCGATTTTTTTCGGTACCCATACCCGGCCGTCGTTACGTAACGATTCGGACATCAGGGTCAGCTTACTCTGCTGGTCTCCGTGTACAGGAATACAAGTCGGGTGAATCTGCACGAAGCAGGGGTTCCCGAACATAGCACCACGTTTGTAAGCTTGCCAGGCTGCACTACCGTTACATCCCATCGCATTGGTAGACAGGAAGAATACATTGCCATAACCTCCGGTAGCCAACACTACGGCATGGGCTCCGAAACGCTCGATTTTTCCGGTAACGAGATCCCGGGCGATTACTCCGCGTGCTTTACCGTCGACGATCACGATATCCAGCACTTCGTGGCGGTTGTACATTTTTACTTTACCGGCCTGAATCTGACGGTTCATGGCTCCGTAACATCCCAGCAACAATTGCTGTCCGGTTTGGCCACGGGCATAGAACGTACGGCTTACCAAAGCTCCACCGAAAGAACGGTTGGCCAGTAATCCGCCGTATTCACGGGCAAAAGGAACACCTTGAGCTACGCATTGGTCGATAATGGAGTTGCTTACTTCTGCCAAACGATATACATTGGCTTCCCGGGCACGATAGTCACCGCCTTTGATGGTTTCGTAGAACAAACGGAATACAGAGTCGTTATCGTTGGGATAGTTTTTGGCTGCGTTGATACCTCCCTGTGCGGCGATAGAGTGTGCACGACGGGGAGAATCCTGATAACAGAAAGCGGTTACATTGTATCCTAATTCGGCTAAGCTGGCAGCTGCAGAACCTCCGGCTAGTCCGGTACCTACAATGATAACATCCAGTTTCTTTTTGTTTGCCGGGCTGACAACACCAATATGAGCTTTGTGAGCTGACCACTTGTCTTTCAACGGTCCGGCAGGTATTTTAGCATCTATTACTGACATAATAAATTGATTTAAATTTTAAATTTTGATTCCAGACTTTAGATTGATAAAACCGAATTTATCAATCATCGATCATAAATAATTAGTTTCCCAGTCCTGCGATGAAATACAGTGGAATAATGCTGAAGCCTACTGCAAATACAATTGCAAAGAAATAAGCTAAACATTCCAGACGCTTTCTCCAGATATCATTTGAGAAACCGATAGTTTGGAAAGCAGACCAGAAACCGTGAGTGATATGTAATCCTACTAAAACGGCTCCCAGAATATAAATCAAACAGTATACAATGCTTGATTCGAATAAGCTGGAAACCAATGTGTAAGTATCTTCCATTTCAACACCTCCGACTGTAATGGCTGACAACGGAGTTCCCAAAGACGGGAATTTAATGTTCCACCAGAAATTATACAGGTGGATCACCAGAAAGATCAACACCATTGCTCCCAGAATGTACATGTTGCGGGAAGCCCAGGTGGCATTTTGACTCTGGTTTCTCAGGGCATATTTCACCGGACGCGCTTTCTGATTCTGAAGAGTCAGTACAGAAGCCCAAATGATGTGAATGATAAACCCGATAGCCAGGATGGGTTCAATAATTTTGATAATCGGGTTCGTAGCCATAAAATGAGCTCCCTGATTGAATAAGGCCCCGCTATTATCAAAAATCAACAATAAATTTAGCGCCAGGTGGACGCAAAGAAACGAAATCAGAAAAAGTCCCGATAAACTCATGATGACTTTTTTTCCGATCGAAGAGGTCAAAAAATTGCTCATAATTTGTTTTATTTATTAATAACTGGTTTAATACCCTTTAATCCTGCAAAAGTATCCTTTTTCTTTAACTTTACCCTATTTTAATACATTAGAATGATTCTAAATTCGGAATTTTTTCTGTAATAAAAACGGGGGCTGAAATACTTTGAAAACTAATTGTACCTGATTTTACTTTCTTCCAAAGCCTGATATATAATATCCTGTATTTGGGTCCGTATATTCATTTCAGATAATTTTGTGTTAAATTCGTCGGGATAAGTCCGGTTGGATAAAAATAGGTATAACAGTTTGTTATCCGGGTCGCACCAGGCCATAATCCCCGTGAAACCGGTATGTCCGAAGCTGGTCAAAGGGAGACACTTACTGACCGGATTGATCTTGGTTTGATCCGGTTCGGGTTTGTCGAAACCCAGGCCTCTGCGGTTTTTAGGAAACAGATTGTTTTTACAGCTGAAGGTGACCATCGTTTCGGGTGAAAAATAATATTCTCCTCCATAGGTTCCTCCGTTCAGATACAATTGCATCATTTTGGCCAGGTCTTCGGCTGTTGAAAAGAGACCGGCATGTCCTGCAATGCCACCGAGCAGCGCTGCGATAGGGTCGTGTACATAGCCCTTGAGTTCCGTTTTGCGGTAAAGTTTATCGACACACGAAGGAACCAGATTATTTTTATTCAGGCGTTTGTGAGCAAGAAAATCGGTATGGTGCATACCTAATTTCCGATAAAATTCTTCCTGACAGTATTGGTCTAACGATTTTTCAGTTACATGTTCCACTGCGAATTTCAGAAGAATAAACCCCAAATCGCTGTAGGCATATTCTTTTTTAGGATTTAGCGGTGAATGAAGTATACAGGACCGGATCGTGTCCTGGTAGGCCGGGAACATATAAAGTCCGGGTTCCATGTATTTATAGCCCGGTTTCGGGGAATTGGAGACCGTGCTGTCTTTAAACCGATAATTGAGATTTACATATAACCTGTCTTTCAGGCGGGTGGTGTTGTGCGCTGTCCGTTTGCTGGTAAATAAAGGTCCGGGGAGCGATTTCGGATCGATAGCATCCGTAAATAAAGGCAGAAAGGTTTTCAAACCTGCATTGTGGCATAGTACTTCCTGTACGGTGATGTCTTTTTTATCGGTCTCTTTTAATGGAGGATAATAGTCCGACAACGGAGCCGCCAGATTGATTTTCCGGGAATCGTACAGTTTGATTATGGCCGGTAGGGTGGCTGTGATTTTGGTTACGGAGGCCAAATCGTAAATGTCGGATGTTTTGTTGGGAGTCGTTTGTTTGTAGGTATGATGACCGAAGGCCTTATTGTAAAAGATATTACCGTCTTTGGCAATCAGCACCTGACAGCCGGGGGTGGCATGTGCCTGGACCGCCAGTTGGCAGATGGAGTCGATTTTGGCTAATTTTTCAGAATCCAGGCGGCACATCTCCGGACTGGTATAACTCAGTCTGGTTTTGGGCGTTTGAATACCTGTACCGGCCGGATAATCCGGATTTACACAAACCGGGAGCCGGGCAGTCATGGCTATGCCTCCGAAAATGGCTTGTGCCGCATACTGTTGGGCATAAAGATGATTTTCGTAGCTGAGCAATAAAGCATCGGTCGGGAGGGAAGCGTAGGAAGCGAGACCGTATGGGATGCCCGGATGGCATAAAATGATTCGCTTGCCGGTTTGCTGCCGGATCAGGGTATCTAAGACCGGCGAATAACCGAAATCTTTTTGAGCCGAATTCGTACTCAGATTATTATAAATAATGATACAATTAAAAGGTTGGAGCTTTTTTTGCAAATTCCGGAGTTCTTCGTCCGATAATTTTTTGTTTGCTACGAAGTGAGTGACTTGAGTATAACGTTCCAGTGTCGTTTGAAAATTGTTTACTGCTCTGGCTCCGAAATTCAGACTGGCGATACGGAGGGTATCCAGGCGTTTGAGGGGAAGTAAAGAGTCTGTATTTTTAATCAGGGTGATGGCTGCCTGGTAAAGTTGTTGCTTCAGAGCTATGTCGGTAGGAGAGTTGAGACGTGACCATAGACCCGGGGTTTCGGCCGGATAAACATTCGGTAATACATATTTTTGCTTTGCTTCCAGTATCTTCCGGCATTTTTCATCGATCGTCCGCTCGTCCAACAGGCTATCGGCCAGGGCTTTTTTGATCGCTTCCACTGCTTTTCCCAGATTGGCCGGAAAAAGGAGCATGTCGTTACCTGCTAGCAGTGCTTTTACTTCTGCTTCGCCGGGCTGGGAGTTTTGGGTTACCCCCTTCATATTCATGGCATCGGTGAAGCACAGGCCGGAGAAGTTCAGCTCCCGGCGTAACAATCCCTGGATGACCGGGCTGGAGAGAGAAGCCGGAATGCCTGTCGAATCTATCGATTTAACCGCCAGATGGGAGACCATAACCGCCGGAATGCCGGCTTCGATCAGATGCTGGTAAGGATAGAGTTCGACAGAGTCGAGGCGTTGGCGGGAATGTGGGATGACAGGCAGGGTATGGTGAGAATCGGTATCGGTATCTCCATGCCCCGGAAAGTGTTTGATGACGGGAAGCACGTTTTGACTCAAAGAGCCGTAAGCATATAAGATCGCTTTTTGGGTAACCTCCTCCGGGTCTTCGCCGAAAGAACGCATTCCGATGATCGGGTTCCGGGGATTGCTATTGATATCTACTACCGGGGCGAAGTTTACGTGAACCCCTAGTTCCTGGCAATGCCGGGCGATAGTTGCTCCCAATGCATAAATCAGACTATCTTTCCGGATAGCCCCGTTGGTCAGCATTTTGGGGAATTCCATCGCAGTTTCCAGGCGCCAGCCTACTCCGTGTTCCGCATCCATCCCGATCATTAAAGGATATTTCGCTGCTTTTTGATACCGGTTGGTTAGTTTGATTTGCTGAGTCGGTTTCCCCTGGAAAAAAATGAGCCCTCCGACGTGATATTGCCGGATTTGTTTTTCCAGTTCGTTTTCGTAATTTTCGTTCTTGTTGCTGTAGGCCGCAATCATGAAGAGTTGGCCTATTTTTTCATCCAGACTCATTTGGTGGAGGACCGAATCGGCCCAGGAATGCCGGGATACTTCGGCCGGTTGGGAATAACTCCCCTGAAATACCAGAAGACCTATAAACAGTAAAATGATTTTTTCTTTCATATCCGGAATGCGTACTTGCTAACTAGAAATATTCCCGTAAATGTACGAAAAAACAGAGGGTACCGTGTTGACGATACCCTCTGTTGTATGCTAATGAATGTTAAATTATTTCAACAATTCAGCTACTTTATTTTGTAATTCTTCTCCTCTCAAATCTTTGGCAACAATAACATTGTTTTCGTCCAATACAACCAAGTGAGGAATTCCATTTACACAATAAAGTTGTGCAGCTGCATTTTGCCATCCTTTCAAGTCGGAAACGTGATTCCAGGTCAATTTATCATCTTCGATCGCTTTCAACCAGGCATCTTTATCCTCATCCAGAGATACACTCAGAATTTCGAGTCCTTTCGGATGGAATTTCTCATACATTTTCACTACGTTGGGATTTTCTCCACGGCAAGGGCCACACCAGGATGCCCAGAAATCGATCACTTTTACTTTACCTTTGATAGAGTGCATAGACAGCGGTTTTCCGTCGGGAGTATTCAAAGTAAAATCAGGAGCAACCTGGCCTACTGCTACTGCAGATAATTTCTGGATTCTGTCGGCGATTGTTTTTCCCGGTTCTGTTGCTTTGGCATTTTCCCCCAGGGTATTGAATTTTTCGACTAGTTTTTCATAATCATATTCGTAGAGTTTGCCGGCTAAAATATAAGCAGCGACATAGCTGTCTGCATTCGCTTTGTTTATAGCATCTTCTTTAGCTTCATAATCTTTCATCAAGTTCTCGTACTGCTCCTGCAATTCTTTCATTTTAGCTTCATCTTTTTCCTGGTAGGCAGTCCTGTAACTTTGGTTCAGCTCTTTAGCCATTTTACCCATTTCGTTTGAGATTGCGGTATATTGATTGGCTATTCCTTGGGTGGCAGTTCCTTCGATTTTAGAAGCTGTCGGATTTTCCAGATTTAAGTTTGCAGTAAAATCGGCATTCTCTACAAAAATAAGATCCCCTCCCCGTTGTCCTTCAACGACGATAAAAGCTGGGGTCAGCCCGGCAACGCTACCTGTCAGTTTGAATTTGCCTTCGGCTACAGGAGCTTTGGCCAGTGTATCGATCGTACGTCCCTGACGTTGTAATAAATAAACGTTGTTCGCTTCGCCTCCTGTAATGGTCCCGTTGATATTGTATTTCGGTGTTGTGTCACAGGCTGATAGTGATACGGCTATAACAGCTAAAGATAATAAACTTTTCTTCATGATTTTAGAGTTTGTGATAAAAATTAACTAATACAAAGATAGGGATAAAAATAACAAAACGATGCTTCGGGCATCGTCTTGTCATGTTAATGTTTAGTTAATCTTTCGCTTCATAAACCAGAATTCATTGAAGCCGATATTAATACGGACTTTTGCAAATTTTTCCTGAATCAAACCGTTTTGTTCTGTTCCACGGATTCCCAGATCGAATGCCACGCCAAGGAGAAGGATCCCGTTACGGGCCGTGTAAAAAGGAATTTGAGAACCGAAGGTGATGGCGTAAGTATTGATATCTACATTTTTGACATCGATGCCGGAATGAATAAAATAGCCTCCTAACATATAACTGTTGCGCTGCCACCAATAACGTCCCAGCCGTTCCGGTGTCCAGGACAACCCTAAGGCTGCTTTATGGTAATCTTTCAGTTCCTGATTTTTACCGAACTCTTCATAAACAGACATCTTTTGGAACGTATAGTCTCCGGCAATATCCCATTTCCGGTTGTATCTGAAATCGAATCCGCTCAAAATACGGAATGGATATTTGATATATCCCCGCTTTAAAGTCAGATCATTGAGCATCTCGGTCGTGTTGGTACTGGAATTGACGCAATAAGCCATATAATCGGTTTTGGACCTTAGTTTTTGTGTAAAATTGAAAGCCGATCCCAATGTCAGAATGGATTTGGGAGACAGATTCAAAGTATATTGGATTCCGGGGGTAAACAAAACATCGTGAATACGATTGTTTTCACTGGTTTTGATAATTTTACTACCTTCAAGCATTGCTGTCAGGGTCTGACGTTTTTCGATCTTTCCGAAAATTAAAGACGTGTTCAAACCGATCGATAAGTTTTTATATCTCCAGCCTAATCCGAGGTAAACGTCATTCAGTCCGCCTTCTCCTTGAATGTTTTGTGTGAAATAGGAATTTGTGCTTCCTGGAATAATATTGGTATACAATAAGTCATATCCGATATCCGATTTTTCTGTGAATCCCAGAGACATATACATATTTTTGTATAGGCGGAACGCTATGTTGAATGCTGTATTTTGTGCTACCCGGTAACTTGCATTTTCTTTGTAAGTAGACAAATGGGCATACTCGCCCGTAACGCCGAATTGAAAATAAAGACGAGCCGTATCCAGGGCCGTATAGGATGCCGGATTCAGATAATTGATATTGCCGTTGTCGCGCATAGCTGCCGCAACTCCACCCATAGCATTGTAAGGACCGGCATTTTCTGTCTGTAAACCGATTCCATATACAGAATATGGGGTTCCGATGTTGTCCTGTCCGTACACCTTAAAAATAAATACAGACAAGAATGTGATAAGAAGTATTCTTTTCATAATTGATGATATCGGATATATGATTCTTTTTTAGTCTTTATAACTGGCATAGTATACTCGTAATATCGGTTTTTCTTTAATAATAACCCGTTCGAAAGAATTAGTCATGTCTGGTAAAGTAAGTAAAAATTGCGGTTCCTTACCTGTGATAGGAGCCGTGTTTACTAAGTTTTGATAATAATCGGTAATATCAAAGATATATCGGTTGTTGTCTATATTTTCTGAGTCGACAACATATTTACCAACAATCGGGTTATTGGTGCTGTTATAAACAATATTCCCCACTTCATTATAAGTGTTTGTAGAATATACATATAAGGAAGAAGGTAGAGCAATGTCAGGGAAAGGCCATACTAAAGGTTTTAATTCGATTTCTGCTTTGACGACAGTTTTATAGGTTTCTTTTGTGTCAGGAAATGGAAGAATGAGTTTTATCATATAACCACTCATTCCCTGAGTTATAGCAATATCATTTTCGCTATAAGGAACAATGATCCGTTGGTTTGTCAGCGATTTGAATGGGTCTGCCGGTTGTGTATAAATTGCATTGTATTGATAAGCATTACTCTGAGTAAGTAACTTTAAATCATAATATTGTTTCACGTCTGTATCATGATAATGAAAGCGCATGAACAAGCTGTCCGGAAGCATACTGATTCCGATAATACAATTGTTATCTTCAGCTGTTTTTATAGCTAATCCTTTGAAATAATTCAGGAATTTGAAATAACTGATCGCACTATTTGCTGAAGGTTTAAATATGGGATCTTCATATTTCATTTTTTCAAATAGATCTATGAGAAAATCATTGTTCTCTAATTTGAACTCTGCTTCTTTCATATTTGCCCTTTTAGGGAGGAAAGAAACTCTGCCTAAACTATCTCCCCAGGCTATAGGTGCAACATTGTAAATATATTCACCTTTCTCGGTGTTCAGATAAGGAAGTTCGGATAAACGATAGAGATCGAACGTTTGTATTTGGGGAGAAGAAATTGTATCTCCCCATAATTTATTACCGAATTTGAAATGAAAGGTAACCGAATCCAATTTTATCCGCGCCGCTATGTTTGGCGTAGAAGAAGGTACAAGTTGGAAACAGGGATATGTAACGGTTGTTCCACTCATTTGGTCTTCATAACGCCCCATAAACATTTGGGAAATAGCATCTCCATATCTTCCACTGGAAGTGATGAAAGAGTCTAACCTGACCGTTCCTGTTTGTTCTATAAATGATGTTTTTACTTCTATTTGGTTTTCATTGTAAATTAAATCCTGCCCGATCGTAGTCAGATCATTGTTACAGGAAGATAGTACTAAGATAGTAAAGACTAAAAAAAATATGATTCGCATATATAAGGTATTTACTGATAATACGACGCGAAGGTATAACTATTTTCCAAAAATATGGCAAGTAGGAGAGGAATTTATTATTTTCTTACCGGGCTTAACTTACGGAAGTATTCTTTATCATTTATATACAGTGCTGGTTTCTGAAAGAGTAGTTGTGTTAAAAATGTATAATGGGAAGGTGATCGGAATATTATCTCTGGATTTGCTTGGAATTATAAGTAAAAAATGTTTAGTTTTGCCGGGAGAATTCAAATAGATAAACTGAAAAAGTTTATAATAACATAAAAATAAAAGTGAATTTATGAAGAGAGTAAATTTTTTATGCCTGGTTTTACTAGGATTGTTTTTTACTGCTTGCCATTCGAATGACGATACGTGGGGTGATTGGTCCCGTTCATTTTCGTTCGGAGGATTTCCTAGAACAGGAGCAGTTACTTTTACTATTGATGATGTTGTATATGTTGGATTGGGATTTAATATCCTGCTGGATCAGCAGGATAAGACTTTGACCGATTTTTGGATGTATAAAGATCGTATCTGGACTCAGATTGCTGATTTTCCTGGTGAAGGACGTTATGGAGCCGTAGCGTTTGTGGTTGATGGTAAAGCTTATGTCGGGACAGGGTATAGACCTGATCAAAAAACAACAACAGAGCAGTATTTTAATGATTTTTATTGCTATGATCCAAGTACGAATACATGGAGTGATGTACCAGTCACTTATTTGCCTGATGGTGCAGTTGCCCGTCGTGATGCTGTGGCCTTTAGTTTAAAAGGGAAAGGATATGTGGGGACAGGAATTGCAAAAGGTGCTCAGGTGATAAAAGATATGTATTGTTTTGATGGAACTAACTGGACTTCGGTTGGTTTTCCCGGGGATGCCCGTTGCGGTGCTTCTGCTTTCGTTATTGGGAATAAAGCTGTTATTTGCTTGGGAGCTGGTGCTACATCGGGAAATTATCGGTATGATGTATTGGTTTATGACGGAGATTTAGAAGATGTTAATAATCCGACAAGGGCTTGGATAACCGATAGGCACGCTTTGGTTGATAAAGATGGAATCGGCTGGGATAATGATTATAATCGTATACCAAGAGCGTATGCTGTTGCATTTACTTCAAATCGTGACGGGAAGATGAAAGGGTATATTGCGACTGGTACTGGAAATTATTCAAACACTTGTTGGGAATATGACATAGAAAGAGACCGTTGGGATGAAGTTACGGAATTACCGAGTATGATGTCTAGACGTTCTTATGCGGTAGGTTTTTCGATTGATAATTATGGATATGTCACTTTGGGAGGGGCAAGTGTCGGAAACGTTATTGATGCAGACATGTGGAAATTTACTCCTGGTATCGATGAAGATGATGATAACGATTATGCTGCAGGTGATTAATTGGTAAGGAAATTAATTCATATTGTAAGAAAAATTGCTAGATAAAGGTTCTTAAATTGAATTATCTAGCAATTTTTGTTTTTTGAATATTTGTACAATACTGTCGTATTCTGAATTGTAATAGTGTTTGTTTTAGAAGAATAAATGATTTGAGGTTTAGGTTAGACTTTTGTTTAAAATTAAGTATTATTTTCGATTGGAAATTTTAGGATATATGAATATTAGGTGAATGAATTTTGGAGGGTGTTGAGAATGATATTTGAAAAGCAAAATTGGCACTATAAAATATTTGTGTAAATGTGAAATACGGGATTTAGATTGAGTTTCGATTTTTTATTTTATAGATTTACAAAATGAAGAAGCTTATGTAAGAAAAAAATCAAGTAGTTTCTGATGAGGTATTAAGCAGGGAGTTCCTTAGCCGGTTCAAGACAGAAGCCGATGTAAGCAAGTTCCTGAAGTAACTGTATACCCAAGTATTGGAGAAGATTCTTGAAGGAGAGATGGATGCCATTTAGGTTATGAAAAGAACTCTGTAGCCGGAAATAATAGTGGTAATTCACATAATGGCAGTTATTCGAAGAAAATTCAAACAGAACATGGGGAGGCAGTCATTTTCATTCCCTGTGACCGTAACGGTTAGTTCGAATCGATCGCAGTTCCTAAACATGAAAGCCGTGGACTTTTCATAGAAAAGCTTGTTATCTCTCTATTATGCTAAATGGATGGGTGTTCCTGACATAGAGGAAGAGATGTGTGAGATTTATGAAATAGAACTCTCCATGTCTACCATATCCATTATCACTTACAAAGTAAACCAGACTGTTCAAGAGTGGCAGAATTGTCCTCTTGATCCCGTTTATCTGATAGTCTGGATGGACGGCATCGTCTTCAAGGTACGGGATAACGGTAAGATCATCAATAAGACCGTTTATTTTTATGTGGATCTGAAACAGAACGGTCTGAAAGAAGTTCTTGGTATGTGGGTAGGTGAGTCGAAAAGTTTTTCTTTCTGGATAGGCGTCCTGCCTGATTTAAAGGCTCGTGGAGTGCAGGATATACGATTACCTGTACTAACAATCTGAATGGATTTACGGATACCATCCGTACTGTATTCCCTCAGTCATCCACCCAGATCTGTGTGGTAAATTAGGAACTCCTGTAAATATGTCGTTTACAAGGATAAGAGAGAGTTTATAGCGAACATGAAGAATATCTATAATGCAACCAACAAGGAAGTGGCTGCCACTGAACTTTACAATCTGGAAAAGAAATGGGGAGGAAAGTATCCTTATACCATACTTTCATAGAGGAACAACTGGGATGACCTGACCATTTCCTTCCAGTTCTCGCTGGAAATCAAAAAAATAATCTATATCACAAATTTCATTGAAAGCCTGAACGGGAAAATCAGAAAGTACACAAAATCAAAGCTCTTATTCCCCTTGGACGATGCAGTAAAAAAGACCGTGTATCTCTCGCTTGTGGAGATTAAAAAGCAATGGACGATGCTTATTTCGAACTGGGGGATTATGAACCATTTATGCTTATTTTTGAAAATAGAATCCAGATATAAGAAGGCTTACAACTGAATCCTGTTTCCATTTACATAAAATTTTGGACAGTTTCGCAAAATTTTATCTAATATTATTAAGTGAATTTTGAGATCGCAAAATTATTTTGCGATCTCTTAGAGGTAGTCGATAATTACCAAGTTTTAAGTTCCATAATATTAATCGCGAATCGTGTATTGACTGGAGTGACATAGAAAGTGTCAGATTCTGAAACTAATGCACCTGCTTGATTAGTATCAAGATAAGGATTTATGATTATTCCTTGGTCTGCTTTTGCGTAAACTCCCCCCTTGGTCACTTGTGTTTTTCCATCTTTACTAAAATATAATTTATAATCAATTTTTATTTTATCGCCAAGTTTAAGGTTAAATCTTGATGAACTAATATTTTTACTCCAATTCGATATATTAAGTTGTCCTACCATTTCACCTCCATTATGAGATATTCTAATTTCTCCTCTCACGAAACAATTTGAACAATTTACGCTAATGAAAGAGCTAATCTCTCCATAAGGTGTACGTGTGTAAAGATTTTTTATGAAATTAATATCTGTTTGAGATAGTGTTTTATTGGCTGGGGTATAAGTACTAGCTGTCACTAACAAATTTCTTGGTATGTCTAAAACCATGATGGAACTTTTATCGTAGGTGGTGTAATTCGTATAGTTTGTCGTGTATTGTTTCTTTATTTCATTGGCTTGTTCTTGAGTTAGATTATATGTACTGGCTAAGTCTGCTGTGGGTTTTAATAATGTTGTTGAATTTGGATTTTGGTGTTCGAAAGTTAATCCTAATACTAATCCGAATGCTCTTAAAATTTCTCCCCTGATAATTGTTTCATCTGTTTCTGCTTCGAGGTATACAAAATGTAGAGAAGCTTCATTCTGAGAGACTTTCTTACAATCTATACCGATGGTTGAATAGGCTATATAACTGTCGTTCATATCAAAACCGATCTTGACATCGGCATATTCAGCTTTATCAACATATTCAAAGGTTAAGTTAGCATAATCCAACCATTCTGCAGCGTATGTTTTGACTTTTTCTTGAATACTGCTACTACCATTTAAGAATTTAATTTTGATCGTTTGTCCTGGCCACCAAGTTTTATCCATTGGGGCATTAGCTTTTGTCTCTATATCTGAAGAAACTTTTTTAATCATCCAAAGTCTTTCAGATAAATTCCCTTTGGGATGTTGATCATCGATTGGTAAATAATCACTTTTTTGACATGCGTTTAGTAGTATAACTAAACTGATCATGATAAAATGAATCTTTTTCATATGCTTTAGATTTAAAGATTAATAATAGGTAATCAGACCAATTACCTGTTGTCTGATTACAAAATTATTATATTAATCAAATAAATTGGAATAATATATGTTCTATAATATACTATAAATAGGGTTTTGTTTAGTTATATTGTAAAAGATTATTTATTGGTATTGTTTGATGGTTGAACCTCGGATTGAGATTTGTATCCGATATCTTTTTTATTTATCTTTAGCGCATAAACTTTAGAGAAAAATGAGGAGAACGTTTATTTTATTTGCTTTTTTGTTCCTGTGTTCTTGGAGGGGATATGCTCAGTGGAATACCAATAACATCCTCCGGATGGGGCAAAATGCTATTTATTTCGATGATTATATTTCTGCTATAGATAACTTTAATAACATTATTCGGGTGAAGCCCTATTTGTCGGAACCTTATTTCTTTCGGGGGCTGGCCAAATTGAATCTGGATGATTATGAAGGGGCGATACAGGATTATTCGAAGGCAATCGAGTTGAATCCCAATTATTTTCATGCTTATATGTATCGTGGAGTGGCTTGGCATAACTTACGTAAATATGAGGAGGCGATGGCCGACTATGCCCAGGCGATCGCTTTAGAGCCCAGGGATGCTTATGTGTATGCCAACCGGGGGATTACCGAAGCTGAAATGGGGGATTTTAAGGCTGCTGAAAAAGACTACTCGAAAGCGTTGATGATCGATAGTAAACTGGTAGCCGCTTATTTAAACCGGGCTGTGGTCCGGGAAAAACTGGACGATTGGGAGGGAGCGATGGCCGATTGTAGTTCTGCTATCCGGTTGAATATGTTTTCGGACGATGCTTTCGGTTTGAGAGGATATTTGTGGTTTCAGCATAAAGAGTATCACAATGCCATCGAAGATTTTAACCGGGCTTTAAAAGCTAATCCCGAGAATAAGCGTATATTGATGAGCCGGGCGATGGTTTGGTATGAAATGAAGAAATATCCGGAAGTATTGAACGATTATAGTGAAGTGATCCGGATCGATAGCAATTATATTTATGCTTATTACAACCGGGCTATGTTGCGGGCAGAGGTAGGCGAGAAAAATGCGGCTATCCGGGATTTGGATAAAGTGGTGGAAATGAATCCCGATAATATCCTGATTTATTTCAACCGGGGATTGCTGAAAATGGATATCCGGGATTGGTATGGGGCTTACGATGATTTCACTGAGAGTATTCATTTGTATCCGGATTTTGTGAAAGCTTATCTGGCACGGGCGGCCGTTAATCAGGAGTTAAAGGATTTCGAGGCTGCCGATAAGGATCATTATTTGGCGATGCAGATCATGGATCGCTATAAGCGGATGAAAGAAGGAGATAAGAATGCTTTGGTAGATACTACGGCCAATTTCCAGAAGTTGATCGATATCAATGCCCGGCATGACGAAGTGCGGGATGTGATCAACGGACGGGTGCAGGATAAGAAAGTGATCATCGAATTGCAGGATGTATTTTATGTGCAATACCTGAGCCTGGATTCCTTGAGAAGTGGTAAAGTACAATATTATAACCGGCATATTATGGATTATAATCAGGCACATAATTATAATCCGGCTATTACGCTATGTAATAAAGATTTGGTATATCCGGCCGATTTTGCAGAATCTTATGTCGAAGAGCTGACCGGGCGGATAATGCAGACAGGGGATGCGGATGCTTATTTGATCCGGGGAAGTATTTATCTCAATCAAAAGGAGTATGCCAAAGCCATCGAAGACTTTTCGGCGATATTGGAGAAAGAACCCGATAATCTTTTGGCACTGTTTAATTTAGCTAATGCCAGAATGTTGATGTTCGATTATATCGAATCTGTGGATGATAAGACTCCCCGTATTGTCGGTGAACAACAGCAAATGCAACGTAAGATAGATTATTCTCAGGTCATAGAAGGGTATAATGAATGTCTCCGGATAGACTCTGATTTTGTTTTTGCCTTATTCAATATGGCCAATGTATATGCCAAAAATGGCGAGATCGAGAGGGCTATCGAAACTTTTAATCAGGTATTGAGACTCGATAAGGATATTGCCGAAGCCTATTTCAACCGGGGACTATTGTATATCTATACCGGCCAAAAAGCTTTGGCAAATGCCGATTTGAGTAAAGCCGGTGAGTTGGGTATCGTGAGCGCCTATAATGTTATCAAGCGCTATTGTAAGGAAAACTGAAAGGCGGGAAAGCTATAAGCAAAAAGCTAAAGGCTAAAAGCTAAAGGCTAAAAGCGAGTGGGTTTAGCCTATCGCTTTTAGCTTATAGCCTTTTAGCTTTTAAATAATTTTCTCCAAATCTTTCAGTGAGCAGGTTATTTCACTGTCGGGGATGGTATAATTTTGCAGGTTACCGGCGAAGTATTGTTCGTAGGCATACAGATCGATCATACCGTGACCCGAAAGATTGAATAAAATTGTCTTTTCTTTTCCTTCTTCTTTGGCCCTTTGGGCTTCCCGGATCGCCTGGGCGATGGCGTGGGTCGATTCGGGTGCAGGGATAATCCCTTCGGTACGGGCGAATAGTACTCCGGCTTCAAAAGTTTCTAGCTGAGGCATATCTACAGCTTCGATCAACCGGTCTTTTAATAATTGGCTGACGATCGCTCCTGCTCCATGGTAGCGAAGTCCTCCGGCATGAATATTGGCCGGTTCGAAATTATGGCCTAAGGTATACATGGGAATGAGAGGAGTCAGCCCTACGGTATCGCCGAAATCATATTGGAAGGTTCCCCGGGTTAGTTTCGGACAGGATTGAGGTTCTACCGCAACGACCCGGATCTGTTTCCCTTCGGTTAGTTTTTTGCGTAAATAAGGAAAGCCGATACCGGCGAAGTTCGAGCCACCGCCAAAACAACCGATCACCACATCGGGTTCCGCTCCTGCCTTTTCCATTTGAAGAATAGCTTCTTCTCCGATGACGGTTTGGTGCATCAATACATGGTTCAATACACTGCCGATGGTATAGTTGGTTTGGGGATCTTTGGCTGCCATTTCAACAGCCTCCGATACTGCGATACCTAAACTACCCGAAGAATTGGGATGTTCGCTCAGGATTTTTCTTCCGGCTTCCGTCAGTTCGCTCGGCGAGGGAATGACGTCGGCTCCCCAGGTGTTCATCATCAGTTTACGGTAAGGTTTTTGATTATAGCTGACCTTCACCATGAATACTTTTAAATCTATTCCGAAGTAACGGGCTGCGAAGCTCAGGGCAGATCCCCATTGCCCTCCGCCTGTTTCGGTGGTCAGGCGTTTGATGCCTTGTTTATAGTTATAATAAGCCTGTGGGATGGCGGTGTTGGGTTTATGTGATCCTGCCATACTGGTACTTTCGTTTTTGAAATAAATCCTGGCCGGAGTATCCAGGGCTTTTTCCAGTCCATAAGCTCTGACTAGCGGAGTCGGACGCCAGATTTTGTACAAATCTTGTACCTGTTCAGGAATTTCGATAAAACGTTCTTGCGAAAATTCCTGATTGACTAACTCTTCGGCAAAAATAGGCAAAAAGTCCTCTTTACTGGCTGCTTGTTTGGTTACAGGGTTCAGAGGAGGTAACGGTTTGTTGGTCATATCCGCCACGATGTTGTACCAGTGGGTCGGTAATTCTTTTTCTGTCAGGGTAATTTTCTTGTCTCCTTTCATGTTGTTTGCGTTTTAGTGTGTTTATCTGATTTTAATGATTAAGCAAAAGAAAAACGCCTGATGTTCGTAATAAACATCAGGCGTTTCAGTTCTTTTATACAATAGAATCACATTACCTCATCGTTTATTACGAAGTTCAACCGGCGCCACCACCAATTCTGAGTCATGTGATTTTGTTTTGTCATCTCTTCTATTCTCTTTTGATGCAACAAATATAGAAATGATTTTTTTTAAATTCCAAATAATAATGGATTTTTATTCTAATGGGTACATTCTTTTTGTGCTAATACTTTTTCGAATTGGGATAGACGTTCTTCCATTTTCCCTAATTCCCGGCAAGATTCTCGCATCTCTTTTTCTTTTTTCTCGATTTCTTCTTCTTTCTTGAGTAGTAGGGTTTTCAGGGTTTCTATTTCTTTGTCTTTTTCCAAACATTCCTCGCAGAAACCGAATTCGTTCCGATTGATTTGCCGGAGAGATTTTTGGTCTATAAGCGGACTTCCTATTTCACGGATGAGCCAATTGGCATTTAGTTCCGGGAATAGACGGATAATTCCCATCAGATGCTTGTCTGGTATGTGATCCCGGCAATTTAACCAGTTACTCACTTGTTGACGTGTCTTCAGACCAAGTTTAATTCGTAATTCTTCTTGTGAAATTTTTTTCTCATAGAGAAAATTAGCAAGCCTTTGATTTATTGACATATCCATGGTTGACGCAATATAAAAATGTTTACTTGTAAAGACCGTTTCTTGTGTTTCTTTTGAAAATTATTTACATTTGCCTTAGCCTTCGTTTATAAGTTATAATTAAATTTTGAAATTACGTCACAAAATGGATTGATAATAGTTGTTTCGTATAATTTGTTTGAGATAATATACGAATATGTTCTTGTTCGGAGAGAGGAGAAGCTTGGTGAGATAGCCGGGAATTTTTCCCGGCTATATTTTATTTATGAATGAGTTGCGTGGCTAATTCTTTTATATCGATGCCTGAAAAATTGCCCGAAGTCATAATGAGCAATACACTATTTTCGTAATTCTTTTGTGTTAGCTCTTCTAGTAATTGCCGGTTATCCGTGAATACTTTCAATTGCGTATCGTCGAAACCTTTTCTGACATCTTCGGAACTGATCTCAGGTAAGCGTTTGTGCTTTACGACTTCCGGATTAAAAAATACGATAGCTTCGTCTGCCAGGTCCATGGTATGACGATATTGTGGAAGGAAAGCTGCATTCAGGCTGCTGAAAGTGTGTAATTCCATACAAGCGATTAACTTGCGTCGGGGATATTGTTCCCGTACAGCCTTTATGGTCGCTTGTAATTTTGATGGCGAATGGGCGAAATCGAGGAATACGACTGTATCGTTTTGTTCGGCTATTTTTTGCAGGCGTTTGGCTGCTCCCTTATAAGTAGCGATGGCTTTTAAAAAAGCGGTTTCGTCGATGCCCAATTCTTTACAAGCCAGATAGGCGGCTGAAATGTTTTGCAGATTATGTTCTCCGAATACCTGAATAGGGGTCGGTAAGCTACCTGCTAAATAAGTGGTTCCTTCTTCGGTATAATGAGGAAAACTTGTATATGGGATCGCTTGTACAGAAGCAGGTACCCGAGAGGCGATCTGTCGTAAATTTTCATCATTTTCGTAATAGATGAGTTTACCGTTCGGAGTGATCTGTTGGGTGAAAAGAGCGAATTGTTCTACATAGTTTTCAAAAGTAGGGAAAACGTTCATATGATCCCAGGCTATGCCGGTGAGGATAGCGATATCGGGGTGATAATGGTGGAATTTGGGGCGTCTGTCGATGGGAGAAGAAAGATATTCGTCTCCTTCGAAAACAGCGATTTTACTTCGGTCGCTCAGGTGAACCATGGTATCGAAGCCTTCCAATAAAGCTCCGGCCATATAATCGAATTCTATTCCGCACGTTTTCAAAACATGCATGATCATCGAAGTTGTGGTCGTTTTTCCATGACTTCCGCCGACGATGACCCGTAATTTGTTTTTGGTTTGCTCGTACAGATACTCCGGATAGCTGTAAATCGGAATTCCAAGTTCCTGTGCTTTTTGTAGTTCCGGATTATCTTCCCGGGCATGCATACCCAAAATGACGGCATCTAAACGGGAGGTGATGCGTTCCGGGTACCAACCCCACTTTTCCGGTAACAGGCCTGCTGCTTCTAATCTGGATTTCGAGGGTTCGAAAATCTCGTCATCCGAACCGGTCACCTGATATCCTTTTTTATGAAGTTCTAACGCCAGGTTATGCATTGCGCTTCCCCCGATAGCAATAAGATGTATGTTCATAAACTTATTTTTATAGTGTTGTAGATATTCAATCGATTGTAAATAAATTAGTTCTGTGTGCTATCCGATAATCTTATAGGACAAAGATAGTTGTTTTAGGTACACAATTTGCAAAGAGAAATACAATTAGTCGTGACAAATTTTTGTGTAATTTAAAATCAGTACATGAGATTTATTTATTTTCTGGTCTTCGGAGAATACTTTTGTTCGAAGGGTGTGAGCCTTTCGGATATCGGATTTACCCTTATTTTTTTGAAAAAATCATCCGGAACCGTATGTCCGGCGACCTGTAATAAAACTTTTTGTTCAGGATTGCGTAAAATCTTTCTGTAATACTAAATAAAAACAGGAAATGAAAACAAAAGGTTCTACAGCTTGGGTCTTTACTACAATGGTTGCAGTAGTATTGTTTATGGCCGCTTGCGGAAATTCTCAGAAAAAAAAGGAACAGGCGAAAGTTCAGGCAACAGAGCAACCCGCTGATTCAGTAACCGTTATCGAGTCAGAGACTGTCGTTATTGCAGTGGATAGCATCGCTCCCGATTCTGCCGCTATGAAACAAAAGGCACCGACCCCTAAAAAAACTAAGTAATTTAAAGCTATAAGCGAAAGGCTAAAAGCTATAAGCGTTTAATCGTTCTTAGCCTTTAGCCTCTAGCCTTTAGCTTTTAAAGAATCATTTGCGGCATAAATTCGAAGCTATTGTATTGAGGACGCAGACGATCGGTATTATAGAATTTATTGATATCGACCAATTTTTTACTACTGGTGACAATATCTATAGGTGCATTATCATAACGTCCGTTTCTTAAAATGACTAAACGCCCGTGCATTCCTTTAGAGATTAAATCGAGTGCAAGATTACCATAAGCCATAGGCACGATAGAGTCCATCGCATCCGGATTTCCACAACGTACCAGATAACCAAGTTTTTGATTGATGACATTGATGGTTTCCCCTTTATTGAACTTAGGAGAAAGATTTTTAAGCTCGTTGGAAACATAATCTCCAATTCCTCCTAATTTCTTATGACCGAACATGTCCGCTTCATCACTTTGGAACATCATCTGGCCGCCGCTGTAACTAGCTCCCTCGGATACCAGTACCACTGAATACTTGCTCGGATTGGTATACCGGTCCTGGCATAATAATTCCGCTAACCGTTCGATATCGAATTGGTATTCGGGAATCACACAGCGGTTTGCTGCTCCTGCCAGTGTCGGTAACATGGCTGAGAAACCGGCATAGCGTCCGAAGACTTCCAGTACCAGCAGCCGTTCGTGTGAACCGGCGCAAGTTCGCAAGTCATGGGTCAGCTCGATCGTCCGGGTAATACAGGTACTGAAACCGATACAATAGTCCGTACCCGGTACATCGTTATCCATCGTTTTCGGGATCGCTACTACTTTTACTCCTTCCTGACTCAGGCGTACGGCATAGCTTAAGGTGTCGTCTCCTCCGATTGGGATGAGGTAGTCGATGCCGATAAATTCCAGATTCTTCAGGACTTCAGGGGTTAAATCGTTTATTTCTGCATTGTATTTGTCCTTCAGATGTTCGGGAACGGCTGATTGGGGGACATGCGAAGCACGTGTCCGGGATGAATGTAAAAAAGTACCTCCTGTTCGTCCTGCTTTATTTACGATTTCTTCGGTCAACTCGAAATAATTACATGAATTATCTACTTTTTTGTCCCGGATGACATCGACCAAACCCTTCCAGCCCCGCCGGATTCCGATCACTTTATACCCTTCTCGTAAGGCACGTATGGTGACTGCTCTGATGGCGGGATTCAATCCTGGTACATCTCCTCCTCCGGTTAAAATACCGATAATTCCTTTTGCTTTCTGATTCATAGTAATTGAAATTAATGTTAGTAAATTCACACTAAAAGTGATAAAATATATTCTGAATAGCAAAATAAATCGTCAATAAGTGACTATATTTGTGTGATTTTTTTTGAATGTATTTAGAAAAGGATGTAATAAAGCGCTTTATGGCTTTATAGAGGTTTATGATTTTTTAATTTGAAATGAATAATTTTGTTGATTTTTGGGTAGGATTAGGCTATAATGGTTGGTTATTCCTGTTGTTGATCCTCCTTTTTTTTGCCCATTTGATTATGATCATTTTACGCAGTACGGTACTTACCACTAAAAAAAGACCGGCAACTGTAGAACCCGAGGAAGGAGTTTCGGTAATTATTACCTGTTCGAATAAGGCCGAGCTATTGAAACAGAATCTTGAAGCATTTCTGACCCAAGAATATCCGAAATATGAAGTGATTGTCGTAGACGAATGTTCCGAGGATGAGACGCAGGATGTTTTATCCGATTTGCAACAGAAATACCCGCATTTGAAGACTACCCGGATTTTTCCTGAAACGAAATTCCGGCGTACGAAGAAGATTGCTATTAATATAGGTGTCCTCGCGGCACAATATGATGTGTTGCTTTTTTCTGAAATTAATTGTAAGCCCGGATCCGGGCGATGGCTGCATGCGATGGCTTCTTATTTTACGCCCGATACGGCGGTCGTGATCGGATACTCCAATTATCCGGTAGACGGTGCGGGAGGAAAATTCAGGTGTTATTTCCGATTCTTGTGGTTCTGGAAGACGATGGTGCTGAATAGACGGGGACTACAGGTGGTCGGAAATGGTAATAATATGGGATACCGGAAAAAATACTATCTGGAGAAAAGAGGATTTACCGGTAATACCCAGGAATATATCGGTTACGATACAGAAATCGTAAAAGATATGGCTAAAAAGGGGACGGTCAAAGTGGTGAAAGACCCCGATACCCGGGTGGTGATCTGTGACGAGCGGAAAAAAGCCTGGAAAGATGATTATTCTTATTATTATGCTACGAAACGTCGGTGGCCATTGGCTGTGCGTTTGAGTAGCGATGTCGACTTTATCGTTGAAAGTATCGTTTATTTGTCGGCATTTTATTTTATTATACAAGGAACATTACGTGAATACAGTGCCGGAATTATAATATTAACATTTTTAATAGATTTTATAGTAATAAATGTGGTATTAAAACATCTGGGGCAAAGGAAATTATTCTTAACTTCGTTCACTGTAAATACCTTGGGTTTTATATTTCAATGGTATTATAATTTTTATTCAATATTTACTGCAAAGAAATGGAGATAACTAACAACTTATCTGAAAAAGCTTTATACGACTATAAGATAGTTCGTAACGCAATTGCCGGAGACGAGAAAGCTTATGGGGAACTTTTTAAGCGTTACAAGGATTCTGTATATTTTATGATCCTTAAAATGGTAAACAATCGGACTGATGCCGAAGACTTGATGTTCGAGGCCTTCGAGAAGGCATTTGCCAGTTTGAACTATTACTCTCCACAATTTGCTTTCAGTACCTGGCTGTTTAAGATTGCTTCGAATAATACGATCGATTTTATCCGGAAAAGAAAGGCGCAGACTGTGTCTTTGGATGTCGACGATATCAATCCTGAAGACAGAGGGTATATCAATAGTATTCCGGCTGATGTCAGAACGCCGGATGAAGAAGCGATTCGTCAGCAACGTGCCGATTTTATGCGGGAAAAGGTCGCTCTTTTGAAAGGAAGATATCGCCGGTTAATCGAATTACGCTATTTCGACGAATTTTCATATGAAGAAATCGCCGATACCCTGGCTATTCCTCTGGGGACGGTGAAAGCTCAATTGTTCCGGGCTCGGGAACTACTCTTGAATATTTTACAGCATACCGAGATTGCTAAGGAACATGGTAAAAATTAATTTTATCGTTTTATTCTTTATTTTTCTTTCTCCAATTGTTTGTGCACAGAGGGTCGTCGTTTCGGATAGTGTTGTATTTTCCGGAGTAGTCTTCGACACTCAGGATTCACAGACACTTCCTAATGTGACTTGTCGTTATGGTGAAGGTAAAGCAACTATTTCCGATCAAATGGGATGCTTTGTGTTGAAAATCGGTCGTAAAGATACCGTCCGCTTTACTTTTGTCGGCTATAAACCTTGTACTGTTGTCATGCCCGATACTTTGCTCGAAGATCGGTACATGATGGGGGTTTTTCTGTCTCCCGATACCTTACAATTATCAGAAGCTTTGATTTTACGCCGGTGGGGAGAGGTGCAAAGACAAAATCTGATCAATGCCCGTAATAATATGACCGGCATATTGAAGCAGGCTTATGCGCCTGTAGACTATATGGATGCCGATATGAATCAACGGATGATGCTCAACGAATATGCCCGGAGTGTCGAGATGAAAGGGCATGTCGATGTCGGTATCGGAGTCGGTACACAGTCGGTCGATGCCTATAAAATGCTCCGAATGAGACGGCGGGTAAAAAATCAGAAAGAATGGCTCAATCCTAATGAAATCGATCTGTTAAAGAAGATTTATTATTTGAAAAAAAAGGAAAAGCAAGATAATTGATTCAAGATAAATATATCTTTGTAGTGCTATTGTGTCTGTAATTTTTCCTTGTTGGGCTAACCGGAGAAAAATAAAGATAGGCAAGTATTTAGTATTAATAAAGTTATGATTTTATGAAGAATTTGTCCATTGTATTGAATGTTGTGTTGTTCGTTGCAGTGATTGTACTTTATGTATTGTACTTTTCTGGCCATAAGTCACCGGAAACTGCAATGACCAGTAAAGTTGCCGGTACTGCCGATGCAACAAAAATTGTATATATCAACACGGATACACTTTTGAATAATTATCAGCTGGCAGTCGAATTGAACGAGGCTTTTCTGAAAAAACAGGAAGATCGCAGGACAGAATTGAATATAAAAGCGAAAGCAATCGATCAGGAAGGAACCGAATTCCAACGGAAATTGCAAAATAACGGTTTTATTTCCGAAGCCCGGGCGATAGAAGCCAGAGATCAATTGTTGGTGAAACAAGAAAATTTCCGCCGCTTACAACAGGAGATGATGGATAAAGCTTCCAGAGAGCAGAGCGAACTGAACAAACAGCTTTTTGACGAAATCACTAATTTCTTGAAAGAGTACAACAAAGAGAAAGGATTCAGTATTGTATTGAGTACTCAGTTGGGTGGAAATGTTTTATATGCCGAGGATGGTTTCGATATCACGAAAGAGATTGTCGATCGCTTGAATGCCAATTACAAAAAGGGCGATAGTCAGAAATAAAATGACAGAAGATTTTTGAAAAGGCTGAGTGATCAGCCTTTTTTTATAGGTAAGGGTTAACCATCGGAGCAGTTTATGCTTATGAAGGTATTTGAACGTTATTTCAGTCGGAATCCGGTCTCTCGTCAGCTTTCTTTTGAGGCAGATACTGCTGTGATTGTTATTATCCCCGTTTTCAACGATCCGGATATTTTTGCTACCCTGGATTCACTTTGCTGTTGTTCGGTGATGAATATCAAGGCGGGTGTTTTGATTGTAGTGAACCATAGTGAAGTTTGCCCGCAGGAAATAAAGACCCGGAATATCGGGTTGTCTGACACTTTGAAACGATATGTTCGGGATAGGCAGACCGACCGGCTTCGCTTCGAAGTGGTCGAAGCATTCGATTTACCTGCAAAATATGCCGGAGTGGGATTGGCCCGGAAAATAGCTATGGATTTATCGGCTGCCTTTTTTTACCGAAACGGGCGAATCGATGCTCCTATTCTTTCTTTGGATGCTGACACCTGGGTCGAACCGAATTATTTGGAGGAGGTGGTCCGTTATTTTCAGGAAAAATCTGTGGCCGGCGTTTCTATTGCTTATGCTCACCGTCTCGAAGAAGCCGGTATGACAGTTCAGGCCCGTGAGGCGATAATGAAATACGAATTGTATCTGAGGTATTATCGTTTGGCATTGGAGTATACCGGTCATCCCCATGCCTACCATTGTATAGGATCGGCTTTTGCTGTAAGGACGTTGGATTATGTGGCTCAGGGAGGAATGAATAAAAGACAGGCTGGAGAGGATTTTTATTTTTTGCAGAAATTGATCGCTACCGGTAGATATGCAACCTTACAGTCGACGCAGGTATATCCTTCTCCGCGATTCTCGGGGCGTACCCCTTTTGGAACCGGGCAGGCGGTCCGGCAGATCGTTCAGGAGTCCGGACATTTTCGGGTATATCACCCACAGGCTTTTCGGGATTTAAAATGTTTTTTTCAGGGAATTTCTACCCTTTATAAAGTGGATGAAGCTGGTGTTTCGGGCTATTTTCAACAGCAGACGAAGGATATCCGGCTTTTTTTATCCCAAATGAATGGAATTGCAGTCTTGGCGGAGATTAATGCAAACTGTGCTTCTGTAGAGCAATTTATGAAACGGTTTTTCGATAATTTCAATGCTTTCCGTGTGTTGAAATATCTGAATTTTGTGCATGAAAGTTGTTATTCGAAAATAGATATCTTGTCTGCGGCCAATAAATTGCTGGCAGAATTGAACTTACCCGTTGCCGAATCTTTGGAATGTGCCCTTCAGATTTTCAGAAAGTTATTCAGATAGGCGTGGAAAAAGAGGGGAAGAGAAGCTGGAATTGACATAAGAAGATATATCTTTGTCAGCAAATAATAAAAATATGGATTTCGAATACAAGATGGAGATCACTGCCGATCCCGAAGAGGTTTTCGCTGCATTGACCAATCCTTTTCAGATTGAATTGTGGAGTGGCTATCCCGCTGATATGAAAGCTGAAGAAGGTTATGTGTTTTCACTTTGGGAAGGGGATATTACAGGTGTTAACCTGGAAGTTGTTCCCGGTAAGCTGTTGGTACAGGAATGGTTTTTCGGTGAGCAGGAAAAACAATCTATCGTCCGCATTACCCTGAAAAAAGAGGGAGCCAGGACTTTGGTCGGTTTGACTCATACCCATATCCCCGAAGATGTGTACGAAGAGATCACCGGGGGATGGAAAGAATATTATCTGGAAGCGATAAAAGGAATGCTTGAAATGTATTGACGCCGGATCAGATGACTTTGATCGTCTGGCCCAGTACTTTGATTACCTCGCCTTTTCGGATTTTGGCCCGTTTCCGGCTTTCCGGTTCGCCATTACGAACCACTTCTCCATTTTCCACCAATGTTTTTGCCATTGCCCCGTTTTCGGCAATTTGTAATACTTTCAGCAGCTTGATCAGCTCGATATAATCTTCTGTCAATTCAAATTCCAACATTTCCGATCGTTTAAATTCTGTGTAAAAATACAACTTTTTTGGGATTTTGGGACGGACCTTTTGTCCCGGAATTCCTGTAACTTTATATGGGGTACATACCGTAAAGTAGAAACAAACGGGAAAGAAAGTATTTATTTTTGCCGTTCTGAAATTTTGATGGTTGTTTGCAATGTGTTACAGGACAACCTTTTATGAACGAAAATTAATTTTTATGAAGAAATTATTCTTATCCTTACTGGCCAGTGTTACCTTATCGTCCGCATTTGCCGAAGGATATCAGGTAAACGTTTTGAGTACAAAGCAGACGGGAATGGGACATGTCGGGACAGGTATGAAATTAGGAGCCGAAAGTATGCATTTCAATCCGGCAGGCTTGGTGTATCTCAATGGGCATATGGATATGTCGGTGGGGATATCCGGTATTTTTTCAAATGCCAGGTACAAAAACGGAGATTATTCTGCAAAGACAGATAATTCGGTAGGGACACCTGTATATGCCTATGTCGGATATCGGATTTATGATAACCTGGCAGCCGGAATTTCTTTGACGACTCCTTATGGAAATTCTTTAAAATGGCCCCAAGCCTGGAAAGGAGCTCATCTGATTCAGGATATCACCTTGAAATCATATATCATACAGCCCACTCTTTCGTATAAAATTCTGGATAATCTGAGTGTTGGAGTCGGTTTACAGATCGCTATGGGAAATGTAAATCTTTCCAGAGCTTTATTGCCTGTCGGAGCTTTGGTGCCGATTCTGGGTGCCGATTATCAGGATGTTGTACCCGTGTCTGCCACTTTGGATGGAAAATCGAAAGTGAAACTGGGCTATCATATCGGTGTGATGTATGATGTTTGCGATAAAGTGACTTTAGGTCTTTCTTACCGTTCCCGGGTCCGGATGAAAGTAAAAGAAGGGACGGCGGAATTGGATTATGCCAGTGAGAAGATAAAAGATCTGCTGGATGCAACAGGACAAATACCTCCTTTGGATAAGGGGACTTTTCATGCTCAGTTGCCTTTGCCTTCGAATACGACTTTCGGGGTTAGTTACCGGCCGACCGATCGTTGGGAACTGGCTTTGGATTTGCAGTTTGTCGGTTGGAGTGCTTACGATTCATTAAATGTTGTTTTCAATGAGAAAGTATTGAAAATCGAGGATATAAAAGCAGAGAAAAATTATAAAAATACGATGATCTACCGGATCGGGGCCCAGTATATGGCGACAGACCGGTTGGATGTTCGTTTGGGATTATACTATGATCAAAGTCCGATCCGGAAAAATAATTACAATCCGGAAACTCCCGGTATGGGAAAAATCGGTATTTCGACAGGGTGTTCTTTCGAACCTTACCGGAATTTGCAGATCGATTTTGCCTTTTTGTATATACAGGGAGTCAGCCGGCATGGCTCTTACCCGGACAAATATAGTCCCGGCGGTAAGTTTTCCGGGAAATACGAATCGAATGCCGTTTCTGCTTCTTTGGGTTTGGCCTATCGTTTTTGAGAATAGAATTGACCTCCCCAAAAGCTATCCGAAATCAGCTGATTCGGATAGCTTTTTTTATGAGGCCGTTATATACATATTTGCATTTAAACGTACATTTAGTGTAAACATGTACATAAATACCGTTTATTAAATATATTTGTCTATTCTTAGGAACGGCTAAATCAGAACAGATGAAACACATGACTTTCGTACAATGGGCGGTCTGGTTGGGATTTATCTACCCGGTATGTTCTTGTCAGCCCCGACCGGATCTTAAATTGTGGTATACCCGTCCGGCTGAGCGGTGGGAGGAAACTTTGCCTTTGGGAAACGGACGTTTGGGGATGATGCCCGATGGGGGAGTCGTTCAGGAGACTATCGTCCTGAACGATATTACGATGTGGTCCGGTAGTTTTCAGGATACTCGTAATCCCGAAGCTTTGAAGTATCTGCCTGAGATTCGCCGGCTGTTATTGGAAGGAAAAAACGATGAGGCCCAGGAACTGATGTATAAACACTTTGCTTGCGGAGGACAAGGATCGGCTTTCGGACAGGGGGCGAACGCTCCTTACGGCGCTTTTCAATTGTTAGGTAATCTGCATTTACAATATCATTTCCGGGATAGTAGCGATGTCGGTTATTCCGCTTATGAGAGAGGATTATCTTTGGACAAAGCTTTGGCTTGGACCTGTTTCCGGAAAGGTAAGGTGAAATACCGGCGGGAATATTTCGTTTCCCAGACAGAAGATGTGATGATCATGAAGTTGACTGCCGACCGGAAAGGAATGCTGGATTTTGATGTTGCTATCGACCGACCTGAAAATTACACTTGTTATGCTAATGATGGGGTGGTTTATATGGAAGGACAATTGGATAACGGGAAAGGGAAGGCCGGAACGAAATATATGGTGCAGCTGAAAGTATGGACTGCAGATGGCCGGCAAGTGGCCGATTCGGCTTGTATACATGTCAAAGAAGCGACGACGGCTTATGTCCTGGTGTCCGCCGGGACAAGTCTTTGGGCGGCAGATTACCCGGAGCGGGTCGAAAAATTGATGCAGATTGCCGGTAATATGGATTATGGTTATTTGTTGGAGCGGCATGATTCTGCCTGGCGATATAAATACAACCGCGTGGAATTGGATTTAGGAACTCCGCAGGATATTTTGCCTACCGATCAGCGCTTGGCCCGTTTTCAGGAACAAGAAGATCCCGGTTTGGTCGCTTTGTATTTTCAGTACGGCCGGTATTTGTTGATCAGTGGTACGCGGGAAAATTCGTTTCCTTTGAATTTGCAGGGATTGTGGGCGAATAGTGTACAAACCCCTTGGAATGGCGATTATCACCTGAATATCAATTTGCAAATGAATTATTGGCCGGTAGAGATCGTCAATTTATCGGAATTGCATACTCCGTTGAAAAATCTGGTAAAGGATTTGGTGACTTCGGGTGAGGTCACCGCTCATTCTTTTTATGGAGCTCAGGGCTGGGTGGCTCATATGATGACGAATCCCTGGCGTTTTACTGCTCCGGGAGAACATGCTTCCTGGGGAGCCACGAATACCGGCGGGGCCTGGCTTTGTGAGCATTTGTGGGAACATTATGCTTTCACACTCGATCAGGAGTACCTCAGGGAGGTCTATCCCGTGTTAAGCGGAGCCTCCCGTTTTTTCCTTTCTTCTATGATCGAGGAACCTACACAGGGGTGGCTGGTTACAGCCCCTTCCTCTTCGCCTGAAAATGCTTTTTATATGCCTGGTACCCGAAAGGAAGTCAGTGTTTGTATGGGGCCGGCTATGGATACTCAGATTATCAGGGAGTTATTTTCTAATACAATACAGGCTGCCCGCTTATTAGAGATAGATGCTGCATTTGCGGATTCTTTGGAGAAAGCGTTGGATAAATTACCGCCGATGCAAATCAGTCCGAAAGGGGGATATTTGCAGGAATGGCTTGAAGACTATGAGGAAGTGGATCCCCGGCATCGTCATGTCTCCCATCTGTTCGGTTTGTATCCTTCGAATCAGATATCCCTGGCCAAAACCCCGGAATTGGCCGAAGCTGCCCGTAAGACACTTCAACGGCGTGGAGATGGAGGTACCGGTTGGTCGATGGCTTGGAAAATAAATTTCTGGGCCAGGTTGCAAGAGGGAGACAAAGCTTTGGAATTGCTTAAAAATTTATTGAAACCGGTGGTTACCGGCGGTAAAGTAGATTATACCGGCGGGGGAACTTATCCCAATTTGTTTTGTGCCCATCCGCCTTTTCAGATCGATGGTAATTTAGGCGGTTGTGCCGGTATTGCCGAGATGTTGATTCAGAGCCAGCAGGGATTTATCGAGGTTTTGCCTGCTCTGCCTGCTGTCTGGAAAGAGGGGAGTTTTAAAGGCTTGTGTGTACGTGGGGGAGGTGTCGTCGATGCAAGTTGGAAAGCCGGCCGGCTGGAGAAGCTGACTTTACATTCCAGGGTAAAATCTGCTTTTAAGTTGAAAATTCCGGAGCAAGTGAAACGGGTAGAAGTAGACCGGCAACAGCATGATATTCAGAATGGTTTTATCCATCTGGCTTTGGATGAAGGGGAACAATGTGAGATTGTGATGAAATATAAGTTGTAACTCCTGAGGTGGTTATTTCGTATTTTAAGGGTTTTCAATCGATGATAAAACTATTATGGAATATAGAACATTAGCCCATACTGACTTGACCTTATCCGCTATCACCTTCGGCTCTCGGGCTGCCGGAGGATGGATGTGGGGAAAATCGAATCGTGACGAAGCTGTAAAAGCCATAAAAGCGGCCTACGATGGTGGAGTGACTTCTATCGATACAGCACCGATTTATGGACAAGGCGAGAGTGAGCGGATTGTTGGAGAGGCTATCCGGGGTATTCCCCGTGATCAGGTACAGATTCTGACCAAATTCGGTATGAGATGGGATTTGCCACAAGGTGAATTCGCTTTTAAAAGCAAAGATAATCAGGACAACCCTATAGATATTTACAAATATGCCGGCAAAGAGAGTGTCATCAAAGAGTGTGAAGACAGTCTGCGGCGGCTCGGTACGGATTATATAGACCTCTATCAGATCCATTGGCCGGATGCTACGACTCCTTTGAGTGAGACTTTCGAGGCAGTAGAGCGTTTGATAGAGCAAGGAAAAGTACGTTATGCAGGTGTGTGTAATTATGATGCTGCTTTGTTGGAAGATGCCGCTAAACTGATCGATCTGGTATCGGATCAGATTCCTTATAGTATGGTTAATCGGGGGATGGACCGGGATATTATACCTTATTGTATCCGTAATGAAAAATCAGTGATCGCTTATAGTCCGCTTGAACGTGGCTTACTTACCGGTAAGATGCAACCCGGATACCGATTTGCTGAAGGCGATCATCGGAAAGAAAACCCTTTTTTTACAGACGAAAGCATTAAAAGAACGAATGCTTTTTTAGAAAAATTGCAACCTTTGGCTGATGAGAAAAAAGCGACTCTCGGACAATTGGTGATCCGCTGGACGATCGAACATCCCGGAATTACCGTTGCTTTGGTCGGGGCCCGCAATCCGGAGCAGGCGATTCAGAATGCGAAAGCTGCCGATATAATCCTGACTCCTGAAGAATTACAATTTATCAATCAGCAAATCGATCAGATGTTGAAATGATTATTCTTATTTTGGGACGGTTCAGGGATAAAATCTGATATTGCCCCTGTTTGGACTATTGTAATTGTTGTATCAAAAAATTGCACTATTTTTCTTGCCCGATTGGAAATTTAAGATATTTTTGTAAAAATAGATGATAAATATTCTGGTGAGGCGTGGAAGATGAAATTTTAATAAAATATTTACGCAAGAACGACCGGAAAGCTTATTCGATATTGTTCGATAAGTATTTCGAGCGGCTCTTTACCTTTGCTGTCCGCGTTGTGTTTCGGGAGGATGTGGCTAATGATATTGTGCAGGAAATTTTTATCAGTCTGTATGAAAAATCGGAAATCCTGAATTACGACCTTTCTTTAAAGTCGTATCTTTTTAATAGTGTGCGGAATCGTTGTTTTAATTATTTGCGGGACCGTAAGGTGGAAGACCGGCGTATGAATTTATATGCGGAAGCTTGTCTATGGTCGGATAATGTCGATTGGATAGAGGAAGAAGAAGTGTTGCGGAAAATTCAGGAGGTGATGCTGGAGTTACCCGAAAAATGCCGGGAGGTGTGTCGGCGGCGTTTTTTTGAAGGGAAAAAATTTGAGGAAATAGCCGAAGAACTCGATATTTCCGAAAGTACTGCGAGGGTACAAACTCACCGGGGTATGGAGATGTTAAGGCAGCGTTTTGCGGAATATGATCTGGCCGTTATTCTTTTTTTTACTCCTTTTCTTTAAAAAAATACTTTTCCTGTAAACAAATTTTATCTTTTCGTGTTTAAGAGGTATCTAAAATTAAAGATCATGAAGATCGATTGGGTACTTTTAAAGCGGAGTGTATTATCGGATATATCTGAAGAAGAACGGAACCTGCTGAATGCTTGGTTGGATGAATCTTCGGAACACCGGGAATTTTACCGGGAAATAAAAACTTTTTTGTGTTCTCCGGAAAGTTTCCGGCCTACGGAAGAACGAATTCGTCGGTTCAAAGCTTCCTACGAAGTCAGGTTAACCGTTGCAGAACGTAGAAAAAGAAGGCACCGGATGGTACGGATAGGGGGGTGGCTGGCTGCTTCGTGTATCTTGTCGGTAGGGATGGCTTGCTTTTTATGGTGGCAGGTGACTTCATCCGTAAAAGAGCCCTTATTGACCGAAAACCGGCCGACGGCGACTATTTTGCCCGGAACACAAAAGGCTATTTTGGTAACCGGGGAGGGAAAGACTGTAAATCTGAATCCGGAAACCGCTGATGTCGAGATTGGAGAGGGGGTAAAGGCTAAAAACAGTAATCATGGTTTAATCTATTCCGATACGTTGACTGCAGGGATTGAAGATACCGAGAATCAGTTGATCGTACCTCGGGGAGGTGAGTATGCAATTGTACTGAGTGATGGGACCAGGGTGTGGTTGAATTCCGCTTCTGAATTGAAGTATCCGGTACATTTTGCAGGAGATATGAGAAGGGTGTATTTAAAAGGAGAAGCTTATTTTCAGGTTGCTCACGATCGGCAGAAAGCTTTTGTTGTCGTGACGGACGATATCGAGGTGAAGGTGTATGGGACGGAGTTTAATATCAATACCCGGGTTGCCGATTATGTACAGACCACTTTGGTACGGGGAGCTGTTTCGATAAAAACCGAACGATCCGCTGAAAAAATGCTGAAGCCCGGTCAGTTGGCGCAGTTCGATCGCTTGATCGGTGAGACCGAGATTAAAAATGTCGATGTATCTAATTATATCGGTTGGAAATCAGGAGTCTATATTTTTGAAGATAAATCGATCGAACAGATTATGGATGAATTGTCTTTGTGGTACGATATCGAAGTCTTTTTCCGTAATAATATTTCCCGTAACCGTCATTTCAGTGGAAGCCTGCCCCGTTATCGGGAAATCGACGATATGTTGAAGGTCATTGAAAAAACTTCCCATGTCCGTTTCGAGGTGAAAGGCAAGACGATAATTGTAGATTAAACGTTCGTTAACCGGACAGGAAGCGCAGGCGTTGAATAAAGAGTTAATAGCTGTCCGGAATCGAATGAAGGCTTTGAACGATGCTTATAGAAAAGAGAAAGATCCTGAAAAGTCTACCGAAATCAAAGATAAAATGGAGCCGTTTTACGAAGAAATGGGAAAAATTACTGATCGGTTTATAGCAACACATATCGATTCGTATGTGACTGCAGGACAATTGAGATATAAAGTCAGTTCCATGACTTATCCCGAAGCACAGGCTGTTTTCGATCGTTTGAGTGAACGGGTAAAGAAAAGTAAGCTGGGGCAAGAAGTATATCAGGAAATTCAAAAGTTGAAAAATGGTTCTCCGGGCAGTCCTGCTGCCATATTCAGCAAAAAGGATATCGACGGAGAAATGTTTTCGTTGGCAGACCTCAGGGGAAAATACGTGATTATCGATTTCTGGGCCAGTTGGTGTGTTCCCTGTCGGAAAAGTAATCCCCATTTGAAAGAATTGTATAGAAAGTATAAAGATCAGGGCCTGGAAGTGGTGTGTGTGTCCGACGACGATCCGGACGAGGCTAAATGGCGGACAGCTGTAAAGAAAGATGACATCGGGATGTTTCATCACGTATTGCGTGGATTGAAGTTCGATGGAAAAGACTTCGATCGCTCGGAAGATATCAGCGAGCTGTATGGAATTCACTCTTTACCGACGAAAATTTTAATCGATAAAGAAGGAATGATTATCGGACGTTATGGGGGAGGTGGAGAATCTCACGAAAAAATGGATGAAAAATTGAAGGAAGTATTCGGGAATTAAATACAAAGAAAATAAAAACAATCATTGGTATAGTGCTTTGTTGGTGCCTGTCCGGAGGTTTACAGGCCGGGATCCGTAAAAGTAACCTGAAAGTGTTGTATGTCGGCGGTTCGCCGGATGTCGATTATGTCGGTAACCGTCCCGATTCGGCGGTGTTGGCACAAAGCAGTGCGAAACGTATGGCTTCCTTTGACAAGATGTTGAAACGCTATTTCCGGCAGGTGACGGTGATCCGGGCCAAAGCCTACCGGCCGGAATTGTCGGACAATTATGATGTAACGGTGATGGACGGTCGGCCGGCTCCTATCCTGCCGGGCATTATGGAAAGGGATAGTTCAGGCCGCCTGACCCGGTATGAAAAAACCGGTTATTTGCCTCCCGACTTCGACCGTCCGATGGTGAAGAAACCGATGCGGACGCTGCCTTATATCGATGATACCATAGCTCCCGATTCTTTACCGATGTGGCGGGTGCAGAAAGAAGGGTATATGTCGAAGCGGAGCTCCGTGTCGGCATGGTATCGCGGCCCGGTGGTTTCGAGGATTCGCCTGAAGCTGAGATAATTTCCGGTGGCGTTTCGGCTAAGACATGGGATGCTGTGGCGATCGGAAGACATGGTAACTTTCTCCACTGGGGATTTGCTGCTTTGTCCGACGATATGACGGATGAGGCCCGGGATGTGTTTGCTAATGCTGTGGTGTATATTGCCGGTTTTGCCGGCCAAACGCCGGTCGCCCGCAAATATAACGACCGCATTATCACCCGGCATGATATTACGCTTCGTGCTTTTTCGGCTACCCGCCGGGCTTATGCCCTGAACGTGGAAACGATGAAAAATCATGCGGCTAGGATGGAAGATTTGAAACATATGATTTGCATGACTCCGACAGAGAAAAAAAATGTATTGAAATAAATAAAAAATTATGGTATGAAAACACAAATGATAATAGGGGGTATCCTTTTTGGGGTGGCTGCTTGCACAGCCCCGGCAGACGGTTACCGGATTACCGGCAACATTGAAGGGGCTGGTGACGGAAAAGCCATATTGTTACAATCGGCAGGTTTCGGGGAACCGACGATGGGAGATACGGTGAATATGCGGAATGGAAAATTCGTGTTCGAAGGGCGTTTGGAATCCCCGGTTTCCGTCACTGTAAAGGTGTGTCCTGATAGCGATCAGCCGGCAAGTCTGGGATTTATTGCAGAGAATTCCCCGATCCGGGTGATGGCTGCCTGGAAAGATGTGATCGAACGGTATGGCTACCGTTCGATCGGCGGACAAACGGTGGAAGGGAGTTTGAACCAGGAAGTGTATGAGAAGATCGCCGGAGTATACGGGCAGATGTTAAAAGCCCCGGAGCACAAGGAATATGCCGAGGCACAACAGAAAATGGCCGGATTGAGGAATACGGATACCGAAGCCTATTATAAATTGCAAGACGAAACGGAGCCTTTGTCCGAACGCTTTTCCGAAGCTGTACGCCAACGGCAGTTGGAGCTTATACGGGAAAACCGCACGGTGGAGTCGTCCGTTTTGAATCTGCGGATGATGTGGAACGATATGACGTTGGAAGAGTTGAAGGAAGTATTTTCCGTTTTGGATCCTAAAGTGCAGAATAGTCCTATGGCGGCAGAGGTGCGCGAGGAGATTGCTATCCGCGAGCGGGTACGGCCGGGGCAACCGGCTCCCGATTTTTCGCTGGAGACGCCGGACGGAAGCCGGCTGGCTTTGTCGGATTTGCGGGGTAAATACGTGTTGCTGGATTTTTGGGCTTCGTGGTGTCGCCCTTGCCGGGCTTCGTTCCCCGAAATGAAAAAGATTTATGCCCGCTTTAAGGATAAAGGGTTCGAGATCCTGGGAGTGACCAACGACAGCCGCAGGGAGGACTGGCTGAAAGCCTTGGAACAGGATCAATTGCCATGGAAACAGGTAATCGATGAATTCCCTGAGCCATACAAACCGGCCAGGGTGATCACGATGTATGCCGCACCTTATTTGCCTACTTTGATTTTGATCGGGCCTGACGGAAAGATCATCGGACAGGCAAAAGATAAACATCAGTTGGTAGAATGGCTGGAAGAGCGTTTGTGATCAATTGACAGGCTGGAGGGGAGGATTGTAGTCCGGTAGATTTTCGATCGCTGAAAGTCTGCCGGACTTGTCATTTGCTATTTTAAGATTATCTTTGTAGAAAAAGCTGAATTATGGTATTATCCATCGGATTCGGATTAGCATTACCTTGATCGGCGGAACTATGTTCCGGATAAAATTCCCCCCATCAGAACTGAAGGTTCGCTAATCAGAAATCTGAAAGGCGGCACTGATCAGGAACGAAGTAACGTTGAGGCAGGTAAACTTTCGAATTTAAAAGAGGAATAATGGAAAAAAATTGTAAATATATTTTATGGGATTTAGATGGGACGCTGACCGATCCGATGATAGGAATTACCACCTGTGTGCAGTATGCTTTACGGCATTTGGGGATTGAGGTGAAGGATTTGCAGGAGTTGTGTCCTTTTATCGGACCGCCTTTGTTGGATTCATTTCAGGAATTCTATCGTTTATCCGAAGCTCAGGCGCAAGAAGCGATCTTGAAGTATAGAGAACGTTTTGCGACTGTGGGCTGGCTTGAAAACGAGGTATATCCGGGGATGCCTGAGTTGTTGGATCGTTTGTGTCAGGCGGGAAAGACTATGATGGTGGCTACTTCTAAGCCGGAAGTATTCGCCCGGAAAATATTGGATCATTTTCAGCTTGCCGCTTATTTTTCCTTTGTCGGAGGGGCTACTTTGGACGGAGTACGCTCGACTAAAGAAGAGGTGATCGATTATGTACTGAAGACTAAGGAGGTTGTATCTCTTTCCGAAGTAATTATGGTCGGTGACCGTAAATTCGACATACTCGGGGCGAAGCATGCGGGAGTGAGTTCGGTTGGGTGTGTATATGGATATGGTTCCCGGGAAGAACTGGAAACTGCTGGGGCGGATTATGTGGTAGATTCGATCGGGGAGCTACAGAACTTACTTTTACCGTAAATGAGTGTGCATCGTGTCGGCTGTGGTCTCTATCGGTTGGTATTACAAGCGATAGTAATCCGGTTATGCTTGACTATCGGATTTCGATTGCTCCATGAACGGGGGGAATATAAAAATAAGCAGCTACTTATGTAACTGCTTATCGGGAAGTGGTAGCACCTGGAATCGAACCAGGGACACAAGGATTTTCAGTCCTTTGCTCTACCGACTGAGCTATGCCACCAGCGTTTCATTGCGTGTGCAAAGGTAGAGCTTTTGTTGGAATGTGCAAATAAAATGCAAAGAAAAAATGAAAATATTTTTATTGTTGTAAATTATCGGGAGATTTTTTTTCTGAGTATTAATAATTTACTTTATATTTGTGTCGATAGAAGAATCTTAGTTTTGTGTTTTTGTAACTAAAAATATAGCTCTACGTACCCTTCTATATGTTTAATCATTTTTTTAATATTTTTTATTGTGAATATTTTTGTAGCAAAAATGAGTTCCGCCACAACAGGTGACGATCTCGCAACTCTCTTTGGAGAATTCGGTACTGTTTCTTCAGCAAAAGTAATTATGGACAAGGAAACCGGCAATTCAAAGTGTTTTGGTTTCGTTGAAATGGAGGATGAAACCGAAGGAATGAATGCTATTAATGCTCTTAACGAGTCGGAATTTCAAGGAAGAAAGATAGTAGTGAAAAAAGCTCGTCCGAGAGAAGAAGGTGAAAACAGAGGTCATCGTTCATTTTCTCCCCGGGGTGGCGAAAGGAGATTTAATCCGAATCATTAATTGAGAAGGGTACTGAGAGCTCAAAGCTCTCAGTTTTTGTATTTGACTTTCAGGTAAGCGTATAAAACCTTGTGTAGTAAGGCTGCATTGGCTTTTTCCTCCTCAGATAAACGCGGATCTGTTTCGATACCGTTGCAAGCGTCCGATAGTTGTTCATCTCCGTCGATAAAATCGGTTGCATTTTCTTCCAGATAAAACATATCCGACAACTGCATCTTCTCCAGACATTCGATAGCCAGACTTCTCGCCTGTAATATGTTGTCCTCCCGATATTTGGAGAGAAATACTTCGATGATGGAATCGGTAAAATAATCACAGAAATAATGCAAAAGCAATAACCTGCGTTTATAAAGCTCGGGGGTCGGTAATTCCGGTCGTCTGAAAATATGCCCCAAGCCCAGATAAGCCAGTTCTGCTATCTCGATGCTTTCTTCTTCTTCTTCATCTAATTCCAGTAAAAGAATTTTAAACAGGGCATCTGAAAATTCGGCCTGCAACTCCTTTTCGTTGCTTTGATTGTAATAAGCCAGACGGTGGTCTCTGATCTCCAGCAAGTTGGCCCGCAGTTTTTTACGGTCTGCATGTATATTACTCAGTTCCCCGATTTCCCGTAAAACATCTTCTAAATCTCTGCTCATCTGTCCTCCTTTGCTTTTTTATTTTCACTTTCCCCGGCAGCCGTTGTTGAAGAAAAATTCTGCCATCCCTGGGCTTTTAATTCGAAAGTATTCCCGTCGCGGGTAGTCATATAACATCCTTCAGAGGCTTTGCAGGTATGGCCGATCACGCTGATTCCCGGCATAGCGGTCAGCAGGTCGTAATGCTCTAAAGGAGCGGTGAACAAGAGTTCATAGTCTTCTCCTCCGGATAAGGCGCATACCGTAGCATTCATATTGAGCTCTTCCGCCATTTTGAACGTTTGGTAATCGATCGGTATTTTTTCTTCATAAATGTTACAACCGATCCCGGAATCTTTGCAAATGTGCATGATTTCCGAAGCCAGCCCATCCGAGATATCGATCATGGCCGTCGGAAGGATATTTTTTTCTTTAAACTGTTGAACGATATCTTTACGGGCTTCCGGTTTCAGTTGGCGTTCCAGGATATATTCATAACCGGCGAAATCGGGTTGGGCATTTTCGTCTCCCTGAAAAACTAATTTTTCTCTTTCCAGCAATTGTAATCCCATATAGGCTGCTCCCAGGTCTCCGCTGACGCAGATCAGTTGATTCTCTTTGGCTGTATTCCGATAGACGATATCCTGTTCATCGGCTTCTCCCAATACCGTGATGCTGATGCACATGCCGGTTTTAGAAGAAGTCGTATCGCCTCCGACCAGGTCGATCCCGTACTTTTCACAGGCCAGATATAGGCCGGCATAAAACTCTTCCAGCCCTTCGACAGAAAAATGGTTCGAGACAGCGAGGGAGAGCGTGATCTGTTTCGGAATGCCGTTCATCGCATAGATATCGCTGGCATTGACGGCTACCGATTTATATCCCAAATGTTTTAGGGGGGTATAAGTCAGATCGAAATGAATACCTTGGATCAGCATGTCTGTACTGACGAGGATTTTTTTATTGCCATAATCCAGGACGGCTGCGTCGTCTCCAATCCCTTTCAGGGTAGAGGGATTCTGTAATCGAATCGTTTTTGTCAGGTGGTCGATCAAACCAAATTCTCCTAATGTAGAAAGTTCTGTATAATTGGACATGGTAAAATTGAACGTATGTTTGTTGATGATCTGTTTATACGGGCAAAGATAATGCAAACCGGGAGCAGAATCTTCAAGCTTGCTTGAAAGTTATGCCGAGGTACAGCTTATCTTCTGCAAAAATAGTGTAAATTAACAGACAGATCAACCATCCTCCGGATTTTATTCTACGGTCGGACAGACTTTTTTAACTTTTGGTTCTTTGACTCTGGATGTGTGTTAAATAAATTTCTTACTTTTGTGATTATAATCGTAAGATTGGCTTTGAATTTAGGTTCAAGTTGCAATTTTCAAGTTTCAATAGGTTTTATGGACAATATTATAGAAGAAGTTACCGGAAGTGAATATAAGTATGGGTTTGTGACGAATGTCGAAACCGATACGATAGGTAAAGGTTTGAACGAAGAGGTGATCCGGATCATATCCGCCAAGAAGGAGGAACCGGATTGGATGCTGGAATTTCGGTTGAAAGCTTACCGGCATTGGTTGACGATGAAGATGCCCCGTTGGGCTCAACTGGATATTCCTGAGATCAATTATCAGGATATCGTATATTATGCAGCTCCGAAACAGAAGGAGACGAAGAGTTGGGAAGAGGTCGATCCGGAATTGAAGGCTACTTTCGATAAGCTGGGGATTCCTTTGAGCGAACAAATGGCCCTGTCCGGAGTGGCGGTCGATGCCGTGATGGACAGTGTTTCTGTAAAGACTACCTTTAAAGATACGCTGGCTGAACGCGGAGTGATCTTCTGTTCTTTTTCAGAAGCGGTAAAAAATCATCCCGATTTAGTACGGAAATATTTAGGGACTGTCGTGCCTTATCATGATAATTATTTTGCTGCTTTGAATTCGGCCGTATTCAGCGATGGTTCGTTTGTCTATATTCCTAAAGGGGTACGTTGTCCGATGGAATTGTCTACTTATTTCCGGATCAATGCCCGGAATACAGGACAGTTCGAACGTACACTGATTGTTGCTGAAGATGAGGCTTATGTGAGTTATCTGGAAGGTTGTACCGCTCCTCAACGCGATGAAAATCAGTTGCATGCAGCGATTGTGGAAATCGTCGTCGAGAAAAATGCAGAAGTGAAATACAGTACGGTACAGAATTGGTATCCCGGGGATAAGGACGGGAAAGGCGGAATTTATAATTTCGTTACTAAAAGAGGAATCTGCCGGGGCGAAAATGCCCGTTTGATCTGGGCTCAGGTAGAGACCGGTTCGGCTATTACCTGGAAATATCCCAGCACTATTTTAAAAGGAGATGGCTCGGTAAGTGAGTTTTATTCTGTAGCGGTTACCAATAATTATCAGCAGGCGGATACCGGTACAAAGATGATTCATATCGGTAACAATACCCGTAGCCGGATCGTTTCTAAAGGTATCTCCGCCGGGTTCAGCAGTAACTCTTACCGGGGAAAAGTGAAAGTGGTGAAGAGCTGCCAAAATGCCCGTAATTATTCTCAGTGCGATTCTTTATTGCTGGGGGACAAATGTGGGGCACATACGTTCCCTTACCTGGAAATCGAGAATTCGACGGCTCAGGTAGAACATGAGGCGACAACCTCTAAAATCGGCGAAGACCAGATTTTTTATTGCAACCAGCGGGGAATTTCGACCGAGGATGCTGTGGGCTTGATTATCAAAGGTTATGCCGGTGATGTCCTCAATAAAATGCCGATGGAGTTTGCGGTGGAAGCACAAAAGCTGTTGCAGATCAGTTTGGAGGGAAGTGTGGGGTAAAAAAGCTAAAAAGCAAAAAGCTAAAGGCTGGAGCCTAAAAAGGAGAAGGTAACAAGTAAAAGGGAGAAGAATAAAAAAGTAAATTCATTCTGAAAGAAGTGAGATTATGTTAAAGATAAAAAACTTACATGCCTCGGTAGATGGCAAAGAAATATTGAAAGGCATTGATTTGGAAATCAAAGCCGGAGAAGTTCATGCAATCATGGGACCGAACGGTGCCGGAAAGAGTACGCTTTCTGCTGTGCTTACCGGTCGTGAACGTTTTGAGGTTACCCAGGGAGAAGTGGAATTCAATGGTAAAAATCTGCTGGAGATGCCGGCAGAAGACCGGGCCCGGGAAGGAATTTTCCTTAGTTTTCAGTATCCGGTAGAAATTCCGGGAGTGAGTACGGTGAATTTTTTGAAGACGGCAGTAAACGAGATTCGTAAATACCATGGACAGCCTCCTTATCCGGCCGGGGATTTCTTAAAGATGATCCGCCAGAAAATGGAATTGGTCGGGATCGACAATAAGTTGCTGAACCGTTCCCTGAATGAAGGTTTTTCCGGGGGAGAAAAGAAGAAAAATGAAATCTTTCAGATGGCGGTTCTCGAACCGAAATTAGCTATTCTGGATGAAACGGATTCCGGTTTGGATATCGATGCGTTACGAACGGTGGCCAATGGCGTGAACAAACTGAAAAAGCCGGAGAATGCTACGATTGTCATTACCCACTACCAGCGTTTGCTGGACTATATCGTACCCGATGTGGTACATGTATTGTATGACGGCCGTATTGTGAAAACCGCCGGCAAAGAGCTGGTAGCCGAACTGGAAGAGAAGGGATATGATTGGATCAAGGAAGAAGTAAAAGGTAAGTAGTCGGATATGAACGATTTTGAAAAAATAAATACCGATTTGGCAACTTTGTTCAGGGAAGGCCGGGCCTTGCTCGATGCAGGAAACAGCGCGGTAATGAACGGTTGCCGGGAGGAAGCATTCCGTAAATTTGTCGATTTGGGAGGAATCCCGAATAAACAGGAAGATTATATTTATCTGAATCTGCTGCCCTTATTCGGCAAAGATTATAACGTCGTGTTGAAATATATCCGGCAGGAGGTGGATATGAACGAAACTTTCCGCTGTGCTGTTACGGATTTGGTTACCACTCCCGTATTGACCGTGAACGGTTGGTGGTTCGATGGGAATCCGGCAGCCGAAATACCGGAGGAAGTGGTTATCTGTGGTTTGCAGGAAGCGAGTGTGAAATACCCTGATCTGTTTGCTAAACATTATAACCACTATGCGCCTGTCGCTCACCGGGATGGCTTAGTGGCACTGAATACGGCATTTGCACAGGACGGTGTATTTGTTTATGTCCCTGACGATGTCGTTTTAGAATGCCCTTTGCAGATTATCAATCTCTTAAGGGCGAAGGCCGATCTGATGGGATTCCAACGTAACCTGATCGTACTGGGGAAAAATGCCAGAGCGACTGTACTGGTTTGCGATCACACGCTTTCAGAGCATGATTTTTTAATCAACAATACGACCGAAGTATATTTGGGCCCCAATGCCCATATGGAATATTATCAGGTACAGAATCAACATCTCGGGGCTTCCCAGATCAATTCTTTATTTGTCTCAGAACACCGTAATTCCACTTTTGAAAGTAACCTGGTGACCTTGTACGGGGGTACTATCCGGAACAATATGTATGTCGCTTTGAATGAAGAAGGGGGAGAATGTCATTTGTACGGGATGTATATCCAGGATAAAAAACAGATTGTCGACAACTTTTCTTACATCGATCATATTGCTCCGCATTGTACGAGTAACGAACATTTCAAGGGTGTTCTGGATGATGCTGCACTGGCAAATTTCAGCGGATGTATCCGTGTGCGGCCGGATGCACAGAAGACCGAAGCTTATCAGGCCAATAACAACTTATTGCTGACAGATACCGCCCGGATAAATGCCAAACCCCAGCTGATCATCGATGCCGATGATGTGAAATGTAGCCATGGAGCGACGGTCGGACAGATCGATGAAGAAGCTATGTTCTATCTGCGTTCACGGGGAATCAGTCCGGAAGAAGCCCGGATGATGATGATGTTCGGGTTTGCTCACGACATTATCCGGCGGGTAAAACTCGAACCCCTGCGGGTGAAAATCGATGATTTGATCGATAAGCGGCTGAGGGGTGAATTATCGAAATGTTATAATTGCATTATGCAATGTAAAAAATAATCGGATATGTTCGACGTTGCAAAAGTCCGGAAAGATTTCCCGATATTGGAAGAACAGGTATACGGAAAACGCTTGGTATACCTGGATAATGGGGCGACGACTCAGCGGCCGTTGCAAGTCATTGAAAAAATGAACGAATATTACCTGAAGTACAACTCGAATGTACATCGGGGGGTCCATTTTTTGAGTAATAAATGTACCGATGCCAATGAGGAAGCCCGCGAAATTGTCCGGAAATTCATTCATGCCGGTTCGGATAAAGAAATTATTTTTACCCGGGGTACCACGGAAAGCATCAACCTGGTGGCTTTTTCTTTCGGAGAAGCTTTTATCCGGGAAGGTGACGAAATCCTGGTAACTGAAATGGAGCATCATGCCAATATTGTTCCCTGGCAGATGCTCTGTGAACGGAAAGGAGCGGTATTGAAAGTACTTCCGTTTAACGATAAAGGGGAGCTCGATCTGTCACAACTGGATACTTTATTGACTCCGCGGGTGAAATTAGTTGGAGTCGCTTACGTTTCGAATGTGTTGGGGACGGTAAATCCGGTAAAAGAGCTGATCGGCCGGGCTCATCGGATCGGTGCAAAAGTGTTGGTCGACGGCGCACAAGCTGTTCAGCATATACCGATAGATGTGCAGGCGCTCGACTGTGATTTTTTTGTATTTTCAGGACATAAGTTATATGGTCCTACAGGAGTCGGAGTGTTGTACGGTAAGGAGGATTTGCTGAATCGGATGCCTCCCTGGCAAGGTGGGGGAGAGATGATCAAAGAAGTACATTTCGAAAAGACGACTTATAACGAGCTTCCTTTTAAATTCGAAGCAGGAACTCCCGATTTTATCGGGGTGATCGGCTTGGGAGAAGCCATTCGTTATGTTGAATCCCTCGGTTTGCCAGAGATCGCTGTTTACGAACAGCAGTTGTTGGACTATGCGATGGAGCGGATGCGGCAGGTTCCTGCTATGCGGATTTTTGGCGAAGCTATACGGAAATCTTCCGTCCTGTCTTTTGCATTGGGAGAAATACATCATTCCGATACAGGCATATTGTTAGATAAAATGGGGATCGCTGTTCGTACGGGACAGCTCTGTGCCGAACCGGTCATGCAACATTATGGGGTAACGGGTATGGTAAGGGCTTCGATCGGTATGTACAATACCTCTGAAGAAATCGATCTGTTTTGCGAAGGATTACACCGGGTGGCTAAAATGTTTAAGTTGGCCTGATATTTATATTTTTGTAAAGGATAGGATAAAAATTGATAAAAATGACAATCGAGGAAAAAGAACAGGAAATTATAGATGAATTTTCTATATATGATGATTGGATGGATAAATATGCTTATCTGATCGAGTTGGGATCGGGTCTGGAAGGGATGGATGAAGCACATAAGACCGAAGAAAATCTGATTAAGGGATGTCAGTCGAGGGTGTGGTTTCATGCCGATATGCAGGATGGCCTTTTGTATTTTACAGCTGACAGCGATGCAATTATCACCAAAGGCATCGCCGGATTGTTGATCCGGGTCTTTTCCGGACAGAAGCCGGCGGATATCGCTAAAGCCGACCTGCATTTTATCGATGAGATCGGATTGACCCAGCATTTGTCGCCTACCCGTTCCAATGGCCTGCTTGCGATGGTGAAACAGATCAAATTCTATGCAATTGCTGCTGAGGCAGCTTCGCAAAATACGAAGTAAGAAATTTTAAACGATTAAAGACGGATGGATATGACTGCCAGTATAACAAGGGATCTGATTATTGAGAAATTGAGCACGGTTTATGATCCGGAGATTCCGGTGAATATCTGGGAATTGGGGTTGATATACGATATAGAATTTCCAAAGCCTTCCGAAGTGATCATTCACATGACCCTCACGGCTCCCGGATGCCCGATCGCCGATGAGATCGTGCAGCAAGTGCATGATGTGGTAATGGAAGTCGAAGGTATAGAAAGTGCTACCGTAAACCTGGTTTTCGAGCCGGCATGGACGCCCGACCGGATGAGCGATGTGGCTAAGCTGGAGTTGGGATACGATATTTGAAGCGGAAAAAGAAGGAGTGGAAAAGAAGATTAAAATTTATAAAATATAATTGGGAGGATTTATTGAATATCTTGTTTATTTAACATACATTTACATCGTCAAATCTGTGATTAATTGGTGATTGAAATTATTAGAAGTGTATGAAGCGTATTTTGTTGATTGCGCTGGCAATCCTTTCATTAGGTAGTGTTGTTAAAGCTCAGGATGGGAACAATACATCTTATTTCTTATCAAATCTTCCGCAGCAATTTCGGTTAAATCCTGCTTATCAGCCGGAGTATAAAGTCTTTATCGGTCTGCCGGGGCTCAGTGGCGTTTCCGTGAATTATCTGAACTCTTCGTTTACCGTCGAGGATTTGTTGTTCAAACGGGACGATTCGGTTTATATGGATGTGAATAAGTTTTATAAATCATTGCATAAACGGAATTACATCGCTTTTAATAATGAAAATTCTATTCTTTCCATCGGTGTGAAAGCTAAAAGTTGGTACGGGACTTTGGATATCACTCAGAAAAATGATTTCTTATTTCGTTATAACAAGGATTTGTTCACTTTCCTGAAATATGGTAATACGGACCATCCCTCTATGGATTTCGGGAAGCTGGGGGTCAATCTGAATTCCTATATCGAAGTGGCTTTAGGTTTGTCGAAACAGGTGAACAGTAAGCTTACCGTCGGAGGGCGTTTGAAATATCTTGCAGGTATTGCGAATGCTCATATGACGGATTCTGAATTGGATGTGGTGACAGAGAAAGATGGAACGATGAAGATACATTCCCGGCAGAATATCAGGATCACCGCTCCGGTGAATATTCGTAACGAACAGACAGGTTTGCCGTTCGAACCCAACAAGCCGATCGATTGGGACGATTTCGACTTTAATACCGACGACATCGGGGTTGCGGATTTTCTGAATACTAAAAATCCCGGTTTTGCTATCGATTTGGGAGGTGAATATCAATTCAACGATAAAATTAAATTGTTCGCCAGTTTGACGGATTTGGGTTTTATTCATTGGGGAAATAAGGATTTTCGGTATAATTTTTATCAGGATGCCCGGTTTACCTGGGAAGGGGCCGATATTTCCAATAGTGTGAATAAAGACAATGTGGGATATATTTCTATCGATAGTGCTTTCACGAAGTTGACAGACCAATTGAAAGATAGTTTGCAGCTGAGAAGCAGAGGTAAAGCTTATACTACGATGGTGAGCCCGAAATTGTATTTAGGAGCTACCTATCAGTTGAACCGTACCTTTTATGTCGGAGGGTTGTTCCGGGCTTCATTAGTTGATAAAATGTTTATTCCTTCGCTGACTGCTTCGGTGAACGGACGCTTGATGCGTAATGTCAGTGCTTCGGTTTCATATAGCATTACCCGGGGAAGTTATGTGAATCTCGGTGCCGGTCTGACCGCAAAACTCGGCCCGTTCCAGCTTTATCTGGAAACCGACAACTTATTGGCTTGCAATTATACCAATACACAGTCCGCTAATGCCCGTTTCGGGATAAATTTACTGTTCGGACATAAAGACCATAAGAAAAAGAAAAAAGCAGCCGAAAAAGAACCGCTGGAAGTGATGATTGCACCTGTTCCGGTGAAAAAAGACACTGTCTATAAAGAGGTGGCTCCTGAGGTCGATCCGGTGGCTCCTATAAAAGAGGAGAAAGTAGTCGATACCGAAAGTGATTCAATCAGGGCTTATTATGTGATTGTCGGGAGTTTCAAGAGTAAACAAAGAGTGGAAAATTTGAGAAAACGCTTGGTATTTATGGGATTTAAAGAAAGTGCTATCCTGAGGAACGAAAATGGCATGTACCGGGTGACTACCGCCCCTTTCAATACCCACACCGATTGTTGGAATGAAGTATTCCTGATCAGAAAGAAGTATCCGCAATTTGCCGATGCCTGGGGATTGGCGGTGAGATAATAGAAATATGAGTCGATATGAACATGAAAGAATGGGTTCAGCAAGTGATTAAACCAGCTGAAATAGAAAAATATCTGGTAAACGGAAAAGACTTTATCGATGAAAAATCGATTTTCGGTAATCTTGAAAAATATCGTCAGCCGGATAAACAGCAAGTGCGGGATATTTTACAGAAATCTCTGGATATAAAGTTGTTATCTCCGGAAGAAACGGCTGTGTTGTTGAATGTAGAAGATCCGGGACTGTTGGAAGAAATGCGTGAAGCCGCATTGCAGGTAAAAAAGAAAGTATATGACAACCGGATCGTCTTTTTCGCTCCGTTATATTGTTCCAACCTCTGCGTAAATAGTTGTGTCTATTGTGGGTTCCGAAGTGATAACTGTGCTGAAAAACGGCATGTGTTGACTATGGAGGAGGTGAGACGGGAGACGGAGGCTGTGATCGATGAGGGACATAAACGTTTGATTGCCGTATATGGTGAGCATCCCCAAAGTGATGCCGACTATATTGCCGATAGTATGGCGACGATTTATGCAACCAAACGGGTGACTCCTACCGGGAACGGCTTTAATAATATCCGTCGCATCAATATCAATGCGGCGCCGATGAGTATAGAGAATCTGCGGAAACTGTGGCGTGCCGGAATCGGGACTTATCAGGTGTTCCAGGAAACTTATCATCCGGGACGTTATGCCGAGTTGCATCCGGCCAATACGATTAAAGGAAATTTCCGTTGGCGTTTGTACGCAATGCATCGTGCAATGGATGCAGGGATAGACGATGTGGCTATCGGGGCTCTGTTCGGTTTGTACGACTGGCGTTTTGAGGTGATGGGGTTAGTTCATCATGCTCACGACCTGGAAAGACAGTTCGGTATCGGACCGCACACCATTTCCTTTCCGCGTATGCAGCCTGCTTTGGGATCGTTTGTGAGCGAAAATTCGCCTTATTTGGTCAGGGACGATGCTTTCCGCCGATTGGTGACGGTGTTGCGTCTGGCCGTGCCTTATACAGGCTTGATTGTCACGGCCCGGGAGCGTGCTGAATTACGGCGTGAAATTATCAATTATGGTTGCACACAGACGGATGCTTCTTCGAAAATCGGTATCGGAGCCTATTCCGAGAAAAAGGTACAGGAAGAAAATCCCGATAAGGTTCAGTTTATGCTGGGCGACGAACGCAGTTTGGACGAAGTGATCCGCGAGTTGGCCGGAGACGGTTACATCACTTCTTTCTGTACTGCCGGCTACCGTTGCGGACGTACCGGGGATAAGATCATGAACTTGCTGGAAAAAGGAGTGGAAGGTAAATTCTGTAAGCTGAATGCCGTACTGACTTTCCGTGAATACCTGAATGATTATGCTTCGGCAGAAACCCGTCGGATCGGCGAGCAACTGATCGAAAAAGAGTTGCAGGAAATCGAGGGAATGTCTTTCTTTACAGATAAGAAATTATTGCCGACTTTCCTGAATTATTATAAGCGAATTGCTTCCGGGGAACGGGATTTATATATGTGATCGGAGCGGAGAGTCATTCTAATATTTTAGGTAAAGAAATAGGTAAATGTGCTCAAACTGAAATCTTTCTTAGTTTCTAGGTGTACCATATCTAGTTTTATTTTTTTAGGTTTCAAGGGGTACAAAAATTTCAGAAGTTAACCGTTGTCACTGAAAACGTACTAATTATAAGATCGATGCCCCCTGCGGCCGTAAAAAGGCGGTACAGGGGACATCGATTTGACAAACCAATTGCTCTTTTGGTTATTCCAGTACTTTTTTGATTTGTCGTTTGGCTAAGGTGAGGGGAGCTAATGAACAGGGGCCGTTGATACAACCTCCGTCGCAGGCCATTACTTCGACGAATTGAGCGTCGGGTTTTTTAGCCATACTCTTCAATAGGGCTTGATTTTTCTTATCCAACCCTTCGATATGAATATTGGAATATTTGTCGCCGATGGCATTGACAACAGCTGCCTGTACTCCGCCGGCCTGAGCAAATCCACGGCCGTACTTCGTCACTTCGTGGTTGAGCTCTTTCTCGCTGCAATTGGCTACATCTATGTCATAAGCCACCATAAAAGCACCCAGCTCTTCGAAGCTCATCACATAATCCACTTCGTCGACCGAATCGGCTTCATGGCGTTTGGCCAGGCACGGTCCGATGAATACGACTTCGGCATCCGGATATTTCTCCTTCGCGTATCGGGCTGCATAGACCATCGGGCTCCGGGTTTCCGAAACATAGGGTTTCAGCATCGGAGCATGCTTGTCCACCCAACCGGTATAAGCCGGGCAACAAGAGGTGGTCATAAAAGCTTGGCCTTCCTGCATTTTTTCTTCCAATTCTTTGGCTTCGTTTGCAGCTGTGATTTCGGCACCGAGAGCAACTTCGATCACATCGTCGAAACCGATTTGTTTGATCGCTGCCAGTACTTGCCCCGGAGTGGCATTGAACTGTCCATAGATAGCAGGAGCAGGGATAGCTACGATTTTTTTCTTCGGATTACTAATACTTTTGTGTATATCGATGATTTTCGACCGTTCCATGATAGCTCCATAGGGACAGGCTTGCATACATTTTCCGCAATAGATACACTTTTCTTTATCGATATGTTCTACGCCTTCGGCATCTTTACTGATCGCTTTTACGGGACAAACGTCTTCGCAAGGAACAGGCGTGTATACAATAGCATGATAGGGGCAAACTTTCTGGCATAATCCGCAGCTGACACAATCCTCACTGCTGATACTGGCTTTGCCGCCGATAAACGAAATCGCAGCTTTGGGGCAGTTCATCACACAAGGCCGGCCTTCACATCCCCGGCAAAGGTTTGTGACGGCATATTGTGATTGGATACAGGCACTACAAGCTTCGTGGACAACAGAAAGAATATTTTCCTTCATATTTTTATTAGCCATCGCCATGCGGGCGAAATCGGAGAGATGAATCAGGTCGATCTCTTCGTCTGTAATTTCAAAGCCCAGAATCGAGATAATCTTGTGTTTGAGGATGTAACGGTCTTTGTGGATGCAACACCTCACCGGTCGCTTGTTGCGTGGACGCATTTCGACAGGGAGATATTTCAGACCTGTGATCAGTTCGTCTTTTTTTAATAACTTGACAATCCGGATTAATAACTCCCGTTTGGTGAGCATCGCAAAATTATCGTACAACATGTCTTAATTCTTCTTTTATAATTCGTAATAGGGTTTCTTTACTGACACCGGTTATGATTTCTCCGTTCAGCTCTGCAAAAGGAGGTGTATCTTTGCCGTTACACCGTTGCAGACAAGGAGAAAAGGTGATTTCAATGCCTTGTTTTTCTTCTTCAGACAACAATTCTTCTATTTCCATTAATTGGGCTCCGCCCATGACATAACACATGGTTCCTGCACATAATCTCAGTTTGATTTTGTCCATAGGATTCAAATTTAAAATTTCTTTCCTGTTAATGTGTAGTCTTTGATGTGTGTCATTTTGAGGGGTCAAAGATAGGTAATTTCTACATCTTTCAGGAATTTCGTTTCTAATAAATATTTAATTTTTTTTACCACATTACGCCGGATTTCCAGTTCTACGGGTAGGTTGGGATCCTGATGTGCCACATTGATCCGGGTACCGACGATAAAGGTGATTTTATCACTGTTTTGTATCAGATTAACCAGGTCGTTGGCCGGACCCTGTGATTTTTCGGGGATCCCTTGGGTTAAAAGCCGCTCCACCTTACTTAAGGTCAGAATCCCTTCCGTGATCAGGTCGATTCCTTCCATATAGGAGAGTGGGGGGAGCTCTTTATCGGTGATATCCATACTGACCTGCAGGGGGAGTTGAAGTTCCCTTGAAATAATCGTGGCTGTCGTTCCTCCGCAGAGTACTTTTTTACCTTTGAAATCCCTGACTTTTTCTGCCAGATACCGGTCTTTTTTTTCATCGTAAGGCGGGCCGGTACAGATGAGCAGATTGCGCGGCGTTCGCCGGTAAATGACACAACAGCTGGTGTCGTCCAGCAAACGATAGTTATCGTTGCGTTCGGCCCTTAAAACGATCTTGCGGGCTAATTCTTTCGCCGATATACCGGGGTGCTGGCTTAAGGTTTCTGCGATATAGATACCGACTCCTTCGTCCCAACCGAAAGGCATATTACTGCTACCCATTCCCGATTGGCTGACTCCGTCGGAAAAACAAATCAGGCGGTCTTCTTTTTCCAGCTTGAACTCCGATATCCACAGATAGGTATTTTCCAGATCTTCCCGTTCGATCGGGATCTTTTTTTTCCGGATTTCCACTGCCTGTCCGCGACGAAACAGATAGACCGCCGGGCTTTCGTATTCCACAATCCGGGTATTCCCGAAACAATCGATGTCGAAGATACAAAAGGTGGAATAACTGATTTTACGGACCATATCCTTAGGCAGGGTATGGATAATCGAGAGAGCGGTTTGGAGAATACTTTCGTTCATGGCTGTGTAATTCATGGCCATGGTAGCGGTCATCGCCGATAAAACACTGGCTTTGATACCACTCCCTAAACCGTCCGATAATACACTGATGATCCGGTCTTCCTCTTTTAACTTCTGGGACATGTAACTGTCTCCACAGACGATATTGCCTGCTTTATTTTTTTGGAAACAGTCTACTTCTATAAATATATCCGATTCTTTCATCCTTCCTTTTTTCTTATAAACTCGTTCCCCCATCTTTTTCCCCTCCAACCTTTTTTCTCCCTCCCCTCTTGCTTCTGGCCTTTAGCTTTTTACCTTTTCCCCCGCCTCCATAATCGACCGTAGGGTAGCATCGGTAAAAGCTGCATTTTCACCTAGCAGGCAAGCCACTTCCTGTACTGTAGCCATATATTTGCGTACCACTTCCTGGGTTTTTTCCAGCATCCATTCTTTACGGACATAAGGTTCCCGAAGATCCTGTAAGATTCCGAATACCAGGCGGTGGGGTTGGATATTATAAATAGAGAGCAGCCAGATTTTATCGCCTTCCCGGATTTGCCGTTCCGTGATCTCTTTACCTGTGTTCAATACTGTGCGGAAGAGGTCGGTGAAGCTACAGATTTTGTCCAATTCGACGCCTTGTAATCCGGGCGAAGCTTCGTAGACCATGACGACATCCTCTCCCAGCAGGTCGGCACAACAGCTGTTCATATCGGAGATTTTCAGATCATTATCGACCAGTAATACGCCTGCCGGTATTTTTTGTAACAAGACGGTCGCTTTGTCGTGGGCCACCCGTCGCATATAGGATACGCACATGTTTTCTTCTGCCCGGCCTTCGACCAGGGCTACTGCAAAATCACGGCAGGAGTCATAACCACACCCGCTACAGTTGAGCTCGTCTTCAGGACTGTTTTTACCGACAGCAGATAAGGCTTGCTTGATCTCTTCTTCTGTATGCCGGGCCGTCGAACAGTCGTAAGCCTTGAATGTCGTGGTCAGATCGATATGCCCGAGATCGGGAACGGTACTTTCGGGGTGTGCGGCCCGGTGTTGCTGAATATTGTATCTTTTGATGGCCAGAGAAGTCTGGCTGAGTTTGGCCGGACCATTGATGCAGCCTCCTTTACAGGCCAGCAGTTCCAGAAAAATCGTATCTTTTTCCCGGCGCGTATCCAGGTTCTTGATGACATCTTTGATATTACTCAAATCGGAGAAAGCCATTTTTACAATCTTTTTGCTTTCACCGTCGATACCCGGAAGCATGCCTCCTTCGACAGGGTACAGAGAACCGATTCCGGCCTGCCAGGGGATAAAGTGATCCTCTGCAGCCGGAGTTAATTGTTCGGGATGAATATTTTCTTTTTCAAACCAGTTTTTCAGGTCTTTAAAAGTGATAGCCACTTCCACCAGCTCTTTAAAATGATCCGCTTCCAGTTTCTTACAGATACATGGGCCTGCAAAGATGACTTTTAAATCGTTTCCGTAATAGTCTTTTAAAATTCTGGCATGAGCTAACATAGGAGAGAGCATCGGCGTGATGGCCGGAGTATGCTCGGCGGAGTATTTCCGGATGTATTCGACCACTACCGGACAGGCGGAAGAGATATACACTCCCGGTTGCGATTGTTGTAGATAATCCGATACCCGTGAAGAGACCAATTCTGCACCGATCGCAGTCTCGGATACTCCTGAAAAACCAAGTTTGCGGATGGCTGCGATAAGTTGTCCGATGGATAAATCTTCGAATTCACAGGCCCAGGAGGGGGCGAGGGATAAGATTACCCGGGGATAATTCTGCAAGATAAGACGGGTACGGCTGACCCCGTCCCGGATCTTTTTTGCACCGGTAGGGCAAACTTGGGTACAGTGGCCACAGTAGATACATCGTTCTTCTATGATGTAGGCCTTATTGTCTTCGATCTGAATCGCTTTTACCGGACATTCACGGACACATTTATAACAGTCCTGACAATTTTCCGGTTCGGTATAGATCGGTTTTAAATCCATAGATCTGTTCATAGTTGCTGGGTAAACTGTGTTATGGGTGAGGTTGCCTTTCGCCTGTTATTATTTTATCGGAAATTCTTCCTGAAGTATTTTGTATAAACCCGAGAGATTGACCTCTTTGTAGACTTTCTCGTCGATTCGGAGGATCGGGCCGCTACTGCATAATTCTTCGCACAGATGACCGGAGAATGAAATCTCGGCTTCCAGGTGATTTTCTGCTATGTATTTCTTGATTACTTCGAGATGGACATTGTTTCCCCGGGAATAACACGAACTGCCCAAACATATTTTAATTTGACGCATAGGACATTTTTAGGCAAATATAGTGAAAGGCGAGAGCAAAAACAACAAACTGGTTTGATTGATTTTGCCAAGCCGCATCCTATATTATACCAATAAAGTACAAAAAAAACGCCTTTTGCAAGGCGTTTTCTTATGAGAGTGAGAACTGTTTATTTCTTCACGACAGTCGTTTCTTTTTTACCGAATCTCTTTCTGAATTCGTAAGCTAACGGTGTGGCCACGAACAGAGAAGAATAGGTTCCTACGATGATACCGATCAACAGAGCGAATACGAAACCTTTGATAGAAGTACCACCGAAGATGAAGATCGCTAACAATACCACTAAGGTCGACAAAGAAGTACTGAACGTACGGCGTAATGTAGAGTTCAATGCAGCGTCGGTTACTTCCAGATCGTCGCGTTTCGGGTACAGATGATGGTATTCACGGATACGGTCGAATACAACCACCGTGTCGTTGATCGAATAACCCACTACGGTCAGGATGGCTGCAATAAAGGCCTGGTCGATCTCCAGAGAGAAAGGCAGGAATCCGGCCAACAGGGAGAACAAACCTAATACGACAATGGTATTGTGAGCCAATCCGAGGACGGCACCGGCACCATATTGCCATTTGCTGAACCGTACCATAATGTAAACGAAGATCACTAATAAGGCGAAGATTACCGACCAGATTGCAGCCCGGGTTACATCTTCTGCCACTGCCGGTCCCACTTTCTGCGACATCTGACGATAGTCGCTCAGGAATACTTCTTTGCTGGTACCGTCGGGTAAGTAGCTTTTCAACCCTTCATACAATAAGGCTTCTACTTCGTCGTCAGCTTCCGTTCCTTCATCTTCGATTTTATACTTGGTGGTTATTCTGACCTGATTGTCTCCGCCGAAAGTTTTTACTTCAGGAGCACTTCCATACACAGCAGCCAGACTTTCTGCTACTTTTTCCACTTCTACCGGCTGGTCGAAAGCAACCGTATAAGTTCTACCTCCGACGAAGTCGATGCCTTTATCGAATCCGCGGGTGAACATAGATACCAGACAAACAACGGTGATAATACCGGATACCGTATAACCCACTTCCCGTCTTTCGAGGAATGGGAAGTGTACGTCCCGTAACCAGTTGGCTGTAAATGGAGTGGTAAATCTGACGTTATCATTTTTCTTGGATGCATTGTCGAGAATGATCCGGGTAATGAAGATCGCACAGAACAATGAAGTGAAAATACCGATGATCAATGTGGTTGCGAAACCTTTGATCGGGCCTTCTCCAAAATAGTAAAGGATGAAACCCGTCAATAAGGTTGTTACGTTACCGTCGATGATGGCGGAATAAGCTTGTTTGTAACCTTCTTTGATGGCTAATCTCAACCCTTTACCTGCTCTCAATTCTTCCTGGATACGTTCATAGATCAATACGTTGGCATCGACCGACATTCCCATTGTCAGGACGATACCGGCAATACCCGGTAGGGTCAATACCGCTCCGATAGAAGCAAGTACACCGAATAAGAAGAATAAGTTGGTAAACAAAGCGATGTCTGCTGCCAGACCTGCTCCTTTGCTATAGAAGAATAGCATGTATATCAGAACCAAACCGAAAGCGATCACGAACGACCACATACCGGATTGGATAGATTCGCTACCTAAGGACGGTCCTACGATCTCATCGGCAATGATACGTGCCGGAGCAGGTAATTTACCGGATTTCAGGATATTGGCTAAGTCCTGGGCTTCTTTTACGTCGAACTGGCCGGAAATCTGTGAGCTACCCCCTTTGATTTCATCGTTCACGTTCGGTGAAGAACAAACATAACCATCCAATACGATAGCGATGCTATGGCCCACATTTTCTTTGGTCAGCCGAGCCCAGACTTTAGCTCCTTCTCCATTCATATTCATGGATACCACAGGGCGTCCACTGTTGTGTTCGTATTCCTGACGGGCATCGACGACAGCACCTCCATCCAGGGGAGCTTTGCCGTCACGGGTCGTGATTTTGATCGCATGTAAAGCAATAACCTCCCCATTGGGTTTCATTTCCCACAGCAGGCGGGCATTACGGGGAAGAGTCGCTTTTACTTGTGGCATAGCCAGGATTTCATTTACCGCTGCCGTATCTTTTACATGAGAATAACCTATTAAAGAACCTGTTGGGATGATCTGGCCGCTTTGACGGTCGATATTAGGTGTCAGAACGGAGAAAAGAGGATTCGCTTTTTTGAAAGCAGCTTCATCGGCCAGCAGATTATTGGTAGAATCTTGTGCTGCGGCCTGAGAGATCAGGCTATTGGCAGTTGTATCCGCTTTGGTTGTTTCCGGTTGTTCTGCCGTTGCATTGGCTGCATTTTCAGTAGTCAGTATCTCTTCAGCTTCAACGATAGTACGGGCTTTTTCATTGGCTGCTTGCAAATAAGGAAAGAAATCTCCGTTATCGAAGGTTTCATAGAACTCCAACGCTGCTGTTCCTTGCAACAATTTTCTTACCCGTTGAGCATCTTTGATACCCGGAAGTTCGATCACGATACGACCGGAGATATCTGCTTTACGGATATTAGGCTGTGCTACACCGAAACGGTCGATACGTGTACGCAGAATATGGAATGTATTGTCGATGGCTCCTTCGGCTTCCTGACGGATAACGTCTAAAACTTCCTTGTTACTGGCTCCGATTTTGATTTTATCTTTCAGTTCTACGGTTCCGAAAATATTCGGAGAGGCCAGCTGTGCATTCGGGGCAATTCTCTCGAATGCTTCGCCGAACAGGGTTACAAAGTCTTTCGGGCTGGATGTACGCATCTTCACCGCTTCTTGTAAAGCCTGATTGAAAGCTTCATCCTGACTGTAGTTGGCCAGACTGCGGACCACGTCGACCACGTCTACTTCCATGGTTACGTTCATACCTCCACGCAGGTCAAGACCCAGATTTAATTCCAACTCTTTACACTCTTTGTAAGTGTATTGTGCAATTCCCAGGAAATTGTAAACTTCCTTGTTTGCAATAGAATCCAGATAAACTTTTTCCTTTACGGGATCTCCCTGCGCATATTCCCTCGCAACTTTTTCCACCCGATTGGTTTTCCAGGTAAAAGATAACTGGTAAAGACTCACTAACGCTAATGCAATAGCAAGTAATGTGATCGCTCCTTTATTCTGCATTTTACAATAAATTATTATATGACTTAATTTTTGCTAATTCTTTAAGCACGATTAATACGCAAAAGTATAATATTTTTTCTAAAAAAACAGATAATTCTGATTTTTAGATGGTAGATTATTAAAAATACATGGTAAATTCCTTTTTCCGGTAATCGATAGCCACCTGATACCTGACACAAAAGTCACACCCCAATAATCCGATAATTTTCCGGTTGAGATGTTTGTCGTACATTTCGTTTACATATTCCAAATCGATAGCAGCCAACGGCATCTCTTTGATCGTACGTTTCCCGATTTTAAATTTAGCTGCTTTTACTAAATGTACGTCGTGGATCTGACCGGTGACGCTACCCGATGTCATCTGAACGTCTGCTTCTTCGGGCAGGTCTTCCGGGAACACCTGTCTGTCGACGACGGTGACCGATGCGCCGGTATCGATAATCATATCTCCTTGTATACCATTGATTTCTACCGGTACGATCAGGTGGTAGCTGTTGTCTTCCAAACCGACTATTTCAACGGCTACTGTCTGAATCCGGCTATTGATATAAGGATGATATGGAGTCGTAAAATGGCAAGCCTTTTTATTTTTTTTCCTCTTCATTTCCCTCTTGCTTGATAGTTGAGGCGCAAAAATAAGAAACCGCCCCGAAAATCAGGACGGTTTCTTTATTTTTAACCTTTAGGCTGTTTTTAGAACATTTTCATGTCGTCCAGTACGGTCATCACCGATTTAACAGCTTTTGCAGAAGTTGCTAACAGTTCCTTTTCCTGATCGTCGAGTTTTACTTCGATGATCTTTTCGATACCGTTTTTACCCAATACAACCGGAACGCCCAGATAGATGTCTTTCATACCATATTCGCCGTTCAGCATAGCGCAAACCGGGAATACCCGTTTCTGATCGCGGATGATCGCTTCGACCATTTGAGCTGCAGCTGCACCCGGAGCATACCAGGCAGAAGTTCCCATCAGTTTAACTAATTCGCCGCCACCGACTTTGGTACGTTCGATGATTGCCTGCAATTTATCGGCGTCGATCAATTCGGTTACAGGAATACCACCTACAGAAGTGTAACGTGGCAGCGGAACCATTGTATCTCCATGTCCACCTAATAACAGTGCCTGAATATCTTTCGGAGATACGTTCAGTGCTTCGGCTAAGAAAGCACGGTAACGGGCAGTATCCAATACACCGGCCATACCGAATACTTTAGATGAATCGACTTTAGCAGCTAAGAAAGCACAATAACACATCACATCCAAGGGGTTGGATACAATGATGATCTTAGCATTCGGAGAATGTTTGATTACATTTTCAGTAACAGATTTTACAATTCCGGCATTGGTTGAAATCAAATCGTCACGGCTCATGCCCGGTTTACGGGGAAGACCGGAAGTGATCACCACTACTTCAGAATTATCAGTCGCTGCATAATCATTGGTTACACCTTTAATACGGGTGTCATACAAATTGATCGGGGCAGTTTGCCACATATCCAGCGATTTCCCTTCGGAAACACCTTCCTTGATATCCAAAAGAACCACTTCGTTTACGATGTCTTTTTCTGCAATGCAGTTTGCGCACGTTGCACCAACGTTACCTGCTCCAACAACTGTTACTTTCATTTCGTAATAATTTTATTGTTATACTTAATCATATATTAGCTTTTTCGGAGTTTTTATTCCGACGTCAAATTTACTCCTTTTTTGATCTAAAGCAAAATATTAGAGAAAAAATTCTTTAATTTTGAGGATAATTTAATTAGGTATACAATAAAATATCCCGCTAACCTTTTCCCTGTAATTTAAAGTTAGGGGTTAAGTTTTGGATACAATGTAGAGTTGCCGGGTTTGGCTGTGATTTTGAATTGAAGTTCCTGGAATTTATTATTATCTTTGCCCCTCAATTACACAAAACAATAAATATTCAACGAATGCCAACCATTTCTCAACGCGGTATAGATATGCCCGCATCTCCTATCCGGAAATTGGTCCCACTGGCTAATCGAGCCAAAGCCAAGGGAACCGTCGTTTACCACCTCAATATCGGTCAGCCGGATTTGGCGACCCCGGAAGTGGCATTACGAGCGGCGCACCATCTGGACCGGGAAGTGCTGGAATACTCTCCCAGTGAAGGCATTCTGAGTTTTAGGAAAAAACTGGTAGAATACTACCACAAATTCAATATAGATGTCTGTACGGACGATATCATCATCACTACCGGAGGATCGGAAGCTGTATTTTTTTCATTTATGGCCTGTCTCGATCCGGGAGATGAGATCATCGTACCCGAACCGGCTTATGCCAATTACATGGCTTTCGCGATTTCCAGCGGAGCAGTGATCAAGACGATTTCTTCTACTATAGACGAGGGCTTCGCTCTCCCTTCGGTAGAAAAATTCGAAGCTTTGATCACGCCGCGTACCAAAGCAATCCTGATTTGTAATCCCAACAATCCGACCGGCTATCTGTATACCCGAAAAGAAATGAACCAGATCCGGGATTTAGTCAGGAAATACGACCTGTTCCTGTTTTCCGACGAAGTATACCGGGAATTTTGTTACACCGGTGCACCCTATATCTCGGCTTTTCACCTCGAAGGTATCGAAAACAACGTCATTCTGGTCGATTCTGTCTCCAAACGCTACAGTGAATGCGGTATCCGGATCGGGGCTCTGATTACTAAAAACAAACAAGTCCGGGAGAATGTGATGAAATGGTGTCAGGCTCGCTTAAGTCCTCCTTTGATAGGACAGATCATGGCCGAAGCTTCACTGGATACTCCCGAAGAATATATGCGCGACGTGTATGATGAATATGTCGAACGCCGGAAATTCCTGATCGACGGGCTTAACCGGATCCCTGGCTGTTATTCTCCTATACCTATGGGAGCGTTTTATACAGTGGCCCGTCTTCCGATAGACGATGCCGATAAGTTCTGTGCCTGGTGTCTGGAAGAATTCGATTACGAGGGTCAGACCATCTTTATGGCTCCGGCTTCGGGGTTTTATACTACTCCGGGATTAGGTAAAAACGAAGTCCGCCTGGCTTATGTCTTAAAGAAAGAAGACTTGGCAAAGGCTTTGGTGGTTTTGGAAAAAGCACTGGAAACTTATAATAAAAAAGGTAAAAAGTAAAAGGCTATAAGCTAAAGGCTAAAAGCGGAAGAGGAAGGGGGAGAGGATCGAAGGGAGAAAAGAAAAGGGAAAAGAGGAAAAAAGGAAGTAGGGGGAAGACATATTATAGTAGATAGATCGATGAAGACAACCGACCTGACACAGGGCAGTATTTTTAAAAGCTTGTGGATCATGGCTGTGCCCTTGATCTCGGCCTCTTTTATCCAAATGGCTTATAGCATGACAGATATGTTGTGGCTCGGTCATTTGGGAAGTGATGCTGTCGCTGCAGCCGGAGCTGCCGGTTTTTTTACCTGGCTTTGCAACGCTTTGTCCTTTATGACTAAAATCGGGGCTGAGATTACGGTTTCCCAATCTGTCGGTTCGAAAGATTATCGCCGGGCAGCTCATTATGCCAGTCAGGCCATTACCTTATCGACTACAATCGGATTTATCTATGCCTGTATCATCATCCTGGCAGCCCCTTTACTGATGGGCTTGTTCCGTTTTGAAACCTCTATTTCGACCCAGGCGATCGATTATATGCGTCTGGTCGCTCCCGGGTTATTTTTCCAATTCAATAACAATACGTTCAGCGGTCTTTACAATGGTCAGGGAGATAGCCGGACTCCTTTCCGTACTTCTGCCGTAGGACTTATCGTCAATATTATCCTCGATCCCTTGCTGATTTACGGCATCGGTCCCTTTCCGGCCTGGGGTACCGCAGGGGCTGCCGTTGCTACTGCATTAGCACAATTAGTGGTTTACGGCATCTTTGCACGCCGGATCTTCAGTGACCGGTTTCCGTTAGGGCGTATGCACCTGCTCAACCGATTGAAACAAGATTATGCACGACGTATCATTTTATTGGGTTTGCCGGTCAGTATACAAAATGCCCTCTTTTCCATGTTTTCCTTGACCTTGGCTACCCTAGCCGCACGTTGGGGAGCAGTAGGGGTCGCTGCTCAAAGTATCGGAGCACAGATCGAAGCCATCTCCTGGATGACTGCTGCCGGTTTTTCTACCGCCTTGGCTGCCTTTACCGGACAGAATTACGGCGCCGGGAATTATGAACGTATCCGTAAAGGTTATCGCCTGACATTAGGAATAGCCGGGAGTATCGGTTTGGGAGCCGGAATTCTCTTCTTTGTATTAAACCACGAGATCTTCGGGCTTTTTGTAAACGAACCGGAAGCCATCGAAGCCGGCGGTAATTACCTGAAGATTTTGGCTTTATCACAACTTTTCATGGTAACCGAATCCGTTACTGCCGGAGCATTCAATGGTACCGGACATACGACTCCTCCGGCACTGACCGGGATTATTTTCACCGGAGCACGTATTCCGATGGCCTATTTTCTGACCTCCTTCCCCCAATTAGGGTTGACGGGAATTTGGTGGAGTATCACGATTTCGAGTATTTTGAAAGGCTCTGTTCTTCCACTTTGGTTTCTGCATTTTCAACGCAAGCTAAAATAATTTCAGATTATTGTCTTTCAAATTAGTTCCTTCCAGGAAAAATCCATATGTTTGTCCAGGAAGAAAATTTATGTGTGTGCAACAAGCAAAAAGTTAGTGATATGTCTTGTAACGAACACATAAATTGCTCTGATTGCCCTTCTTGTGGAGGGGATATGTTTTATTATTTCCGTTTTTTAGAAGGCTATTCCTATCAACAATATCATTTTAAACAAAATAGTATTCTTTTCCTACTTCAGGGAGAGATCCGGATCGACGGCTTACATTTTCCCCATCTCATCATCCATAATAAACAATTACTTGTGATTCCTGTCGGTATCGAACTCGATATGCGTATCTTAAAAAATTCGGATTGTCTCGTTTATCGTTTGAGTGAACTTCCTGTCTTATGCGAGGAACAATATAAAAAAATGACACTCTCTCAACAGGAAGACACATACGGCAATTTACTGGATACCCTTCCCCCTATTCATGAATTTTCTCTGGGATTGATCCATTATTTAGCAGACGGTATGCCTTGTAAGAAATGTTTTTCTTACTATATCGCTATTATTCCAGTCCATAAATGGCTGCTTTTCTATATCCGGCCCTGAGATTGAAGCAATGGCTTCATTACCAAATGGAAGGATTTAGCTGAAGAAGATAAAAACATATCTAAATAATTCTAGGTTTATTTCGTTACCAATTCGTCTCCGGTGATCGGAATTGGCGACCCGGTCGCTTCTGTCGGTCGTCTGGCTTTTTCTATCACTGACCGGCGGAACTCCTCACTACGCAAAAAACTTTACGTTACGTTTCCGTCAGACACCACCGGTCGGGCGTTCAGAAAAAGCAA